>Ga0101944_10002607_pt1 | contig 28364 bp, 23 predicted proteins | sample DewCreD2012metaG_FD_75245 | JGI IMG/M metagenome (GOLD analysis project Ga0101944, IMG submission 75245) | Hot spring sediment bacterial and archeal communities from British Columbia, Canada, to study Microbial Dark Matter (Phase II) - Dewar... ... | reverse complement strand
CCATCGGCGAAGCCTCGCGAGCGATGCTGCGTGAAACCCTGCGGCAGACACTGGCCTGGGCGGTCGATCAGATTGTCAACCGATCTCGCAAACCCAAGGAGGTGCTCGTGCAGTTGGGGCTAGCGTGACGGCAAAACGTCACCTAACCCGAAATGAGGGTATTTGCAAAACTTCAGTTTCTAATGAAAGTTGACAAGTGATTCCTGACTGGAAAACGAATCTGGTGTACTTCTCCGGGCTTCTTGCTCGGCGATATCCCGGCTTGGCTGATCGGTTGAGTCGGCTGCTCCAAGGTCATGGAGTGCCGGTGAGATTCCTGGAAGGAACAGCCGACATCTGGATTCGGGACTATGCGGCTGTCCAGATTTCCAGGAAGCGGTTTGTCAAGTTCCGATACTACCCCGACTACCTCCGTGGCAAGTACGAACACCTCATCACCGGCGATGAGGTTCTGGAGCAGGTTCGGGGCCTGGGTGCCTTTTCCAGGTCCGAGATCATTTTGGATGGGGGCAACCTCGTAGCTTCCACCACAGCAGTTGTCCTGACCGACAAGACCCTTCGGGAGAATCGAATCCGATGCCGCCAGGAGTTTCGGGCAAGACTGGAAGCCTTGTTCCACACGGACAACTGCATCTTCATTCCGGCTGAGCCAGGGGACATCATCGGCCACTCCGATGGCGTGATCCGTTTCCTGGCTGATGACCTGGTTGCCATCAACGACTACTCCAAGGTTGATCCTGATTACGGACGTAGGCTGCTGCGGGTATTGAATCAAGAGAGGCTGACAACCGTTCGGCTCCCCTATTCCCTTCCAAGACGGTCTGGCACGGAGATCAGTTCCGCGGTCGGCAACTACATCAACTTCCTTCGCGTGGAGTCTCTGATCCTTGTCCCGGCTTATGGAGCCAGGCAAGACGACGAGGCATGCAGGCTGCTGGAGCAGTCCTGCCCGAAGGCTACTGTGGTTCCCGTCAGATGTACAAGGCTGGCCAGCCAGGGCGGCTGCCTTAATTGCATTTCATGGACCATCAATGTGTGAGATGCATGGGGTGAAGTGGCCAGGTTACATCCTGGTCAGTAATCCTGGAAGGGGGGGCGAAATGGAAGATAGCGAAAAGCAGAAGTCAGATCATGAGGTCTTCATGGCCGGGATGCCGCCCGCCCCTGAGTTGATCCTGGAGGACCTGCCGTGGCCAGAGCCCCTCTCTGAAGATCCAGAGGAGGATCGTCGGCTGAGGCAGAAGCAGGTGGCAGCCGACAATCGGGCATATTACCAGAAGGTCTTGGCAGACTACCAGAGGGACCATCCGTCATCTTCACCTCGGGTTCTCCGGTGGCTTCGCAGATTGTTGGGAAAGCCAAGGGCCTAATCGGCTCAACGGACGGATCGGTCCTGCCAATACCTGGAGGTCGAGTATATGAAGAAGATCCGCCAACGACCAAAGGCAAACGTAGTGTGCCCCCTTGGCAAGGATATCCTGGAAACCAGATAGCCATTGACTTGGTGCGTCGTCTACCAGCAGACGAGTTGATAAAGGCAATAGGCACACTCAGGGCTACTCTACGCAAGGACAAGAAGCTCCGTCTCCCCTTAGTGCGAATCAGAGACGAGAGCAGCTTGCCCAAAGGGTCCGCCAGGGTGCTGGTGTGTGGGGTTGAGGCGGTCACCTTGGCGATCACCGACATCGACGCCATAAGCATTCTCATTGAGTGCCTCCACAGCATCGCCCGGAGGCATTTTGCAGGAAAAGAACGGCCGTGTGCCTGAGCGGTGGAAGAGGACCAGTGGTCTGGCCGGCACTCGTATCGATGCCGGTTGCCAGCCAAGGCAGCAGAGACGGGAAAATGGCTAGGTGCACTGTTTTAACCTGTTGGAGGGCTTGGTCATGAGAAAGGCTATCTTCGTGGCAGTCGTCTTGGGTATCATGGGGTGGCTGGGGCTGGATTGCTCGGCCCAAAACTACGGGATTCCTCAGGGGAGCCGGTTTCAGCCGGTGATTACGCCGGGAGATGGAACCCGGTTGGGCAACGAGATGCTCAAGGGCAAGTCCAGCAAGCAGGCCAAGCAAAAGAAGAAGCCCGCTGCCAAACCCAAGGTGGAGACGACGGAGGAGCAGAATGCCAGATGGGAGAGGGAGAAGGATGAGAAGGAGTTGGAGGAGCTTGCTCCCAAACTGAGAACCTGGACAGACAGCACCGGCAGCCGCACGGTGGAGGCCACCTTCGTTGAATTGGAGCAGGATCAGGTCACCCTGAAAAAGAAGGGCGGGAAGGAGGTAACGGTCCCTCTTGCCAGGCTGAGCAAGAACGATCAGGAGTGGGCCAAGACCGAGGCCCGGTTCCAAGAGATCATTGCTGACTATACGAAGAAGGTGGCTGAGACAGAGACGAAGCGGGCTGCCCTGAAGAAGGAACAGAAGGAGTTGGTGGCCAAGTATGGGCCGGTGGGTCCACTGGATGAGAGAATGGCGAAGAATACCTCTGAACTTTCAAAGGTGCCGTCCAGGTCTGATTTGCGGAAGCAACGGGACCAGAATATCAAGAAAGCGGTGAATGCCTACTGTGTTGCCATCGGGAAGGAGCCCTTGTACGTGGCGAATCTCTATGGCGACCTTGAGGAAAGGAGCAAAGTGGCTGCAAGGGAGGCCCGGGAGAACCAACGAGAAGAGCAGGCCAAGACCAATGGCACTCCCAGGTTGGCTGCCGACAATTATTATATCCAGGGACTCTTGAAGAATGGGACTCTCCAGGAAGCCACCTACGTGGGCGAGCAGTTCGTGACCCCTGGCCCCCAACGCAGTTCCACGGAGAGGGGTATGGGAGCCGCTTTGGGAGTTGGCGGTGGAGGGGCAGGTCCTCTTGCAGATCCGACCAAATGGAAGGCAGTTTATTATCACGTCAAGTACGTCAGCCGGGGTGGGTTCGCAATGGAGAAGGACAGCTATGTGCTGACGTACCGGGTGGAGAATGCCAGGGTCGTAGGTGCTGGGGCTCGACCGGAGGATGGTGGGCTTTGGGCTGTAGAGAACTTCTATCTGGATGGGGTCAAGGGCGACTGATATGGAACTGACCATCTACCGGGGCACTCATGAGATCGGTGGAAACTGCGTGGAGATCTGCTCGGGCTCCAGCAGGATCGTGCTGGATATCGGCATCCCGTTATTTGACGCGGATGGTGAGCCATTCAACTCCAAGCTGCTGGAGGGCAAGACTACCAAGGAACTGCTTGCGGCGAAGATTCTGCCAGCAGTCCCAGGAGTATTTGCCCCGGGTTCTTCTCCAGATGCCATCCTTCTTTCTCATGCCCACCTAGACCACACCGGCTTTTTGGGTCATACCCGTCGCAAGATTCCGGTGTACTCCACCAAGGGGACATCCAAAATAATGCATGCTGGTGGGCTGATGGCCGGGGGAGTGGAGTTGCCGAAAGAACGGTTCCGGGAATTGAAGCCAGAGAAGCAGGTCCGTATTGGTGCCTTCCGGGTGACAGCTTTTTCCGTGGACCACTCGGTCTTTGGGAGTGTGGCATTCCTGATTGAGGCCGATGGGAAGGCCCTACTTTACAGCGGCGACCTGCGGCTCCATGGAAGGAAGACCGGAATGGTGAAGGTTCTCTGGCAGGCTCTGCGGGAAACGACCGTCGATGTCCTGCTTATTGAGGGCACCCATCTTGGAGAAGGCAAGTCGGAAGGGATGGATGAATATGATCTTGAAGACGAGATCGTTCGGCAGATCAGACCAGTAAAGGGGCTGGTTCTGGCGTCATTCTCTCCACAACATGTGGACCGACTGGTAGCCTTCATTCGGGCGGCAAAGAAAACCAAGAGGCTATTTGTTGCCGACCTGTATTGTGCCTATGTCCTGCATCTGATCAACCTGGAGACCATTCCGTACCCCAGCCGTGAAGAAGGAATCCCGGTGTTCCATCCCAAGTGGCTTGTGGCGTCGCTCAAGAGACGGCGGGTAGGCAAGGTCCCCAAAATGTTCCGCGACAGCGAGATCACGTGGGATGAAATCCTGAAGACCCCGGATCGGTACTTGATGCTATTCAGGCCATCCATGCTGGAAAGCGACTTCAAGGGCCGGCTGCCGGATGGGTTACGGTGCATCTATTCTCGTTGGGAAGGCTACTTGGATCAACCGGATTGGGTAACCACTCAGGCGAAAATCCAGGCTGCTGGTGGTGATCTGATTCCCCTTCATACCTCTGGTCACATCTTCGCTCGGGACCTGAGCAGGTTCATTCGAGAGGTGAATCCGCGGCTTGTGGTCCCGATCCACACCCGAGAGCCCCAAGCCTTCCAAGGCATCTTTGAGCACGTTCGGGTATTGAGCGATGGGGAGACGCTCCAAGTCCCTTGATTTGTTGGGAGGAAAGCATGTTCACGTACAAAGTCCGACTGGCACCCAAGACAGGCTCTGCCTCAGGCAATCTGACCACGGAGGTTCGAGCTATGTCCGAGACAGAAGCCAGGCGTCTTGCAGAGGCTCAGTATCCCAGTCATCGGGTTGAGGCTGTCCAGCGGGTTGGGAACTAAGCTGCCCATCAATTCGCTGGATGGACGAAGATCTTGGACATCTTTACGGCGTTGCTGTCTCCAGTACTTATCTCAAGAGCCGCGATCCGCCGAATGTAGGTGGCAACCGCTGGCAGGGCAATAAGCTGTTGGGCGAGTTTGTTGGTCAGGTCAAGCAGTGCAACTTTGTCCTTAGTAGACCTCGGATTGTACTCGTGCAGGACAATATAGATGTCAACAAATGGGGAGGCGACTTCCTTGCCTTCTTCAAAATGCGGAAGCTGAAAGACATCATTGTATTGCTGCCGGATACGTTCAACTTGTGATCTGGTCACCAATTCGGCAGCATACATCAGAGTCTGTATCAGGGCGAAAAAAGGATTCTTATCATTGCGGATCTTCACTTCTGCAACGATCGGGGTCCCATCATCTGAATTCACGAGCAGCCAGTCGATGGTTTTTCCCTTTCTGGCTGGACTCAGATCCCAGTATACTGCCCTACCAGTTGTTCGAGATGGGGCCAGTTCGTGATCTACATACCTGCAAGTGAGTTGTGGAGCTCCACTGACTTCGACCTTCCCATGATTCCGGCAATGGTGACTCAGGAGAACGGTGAGGTCGTGGGTAGTCTCTATTGGTTGGCAGGAAATGGGATCGGGTAGGGGCGACCTTGGGGGATGAAAGCTCTCCATGTTGTGGTATAAGGCAAACTGCTTGACGCTCAACTGAAACAGGTTAGCCAGCCGCTCCGGGACTGGCTCCCGGGTGACTTCACGAGCCATGGCAAGCTGAAACTTCTCCGCGGCCAGGTCTTTCAGAAAAGCGTAGAGGTTCCTCAGTGCGGTGATAGGAATCCTGCGGTCCCAACACTGATCTTGTGCTGCAATTGCACTAGGTCTCTGGAGTGACGTATCCCGCGTTCCCGGGAGGATACTTTCTGGCTCGGCTGGCAATGCCCCAGGTTGTGGCAGGGCATTCAGGATAGAAAGCCATTTGGCCGGTTCTTTCACGGCGGAGGTCGAGGCTGCTGGTTGTCCGGTCTGCTGGGCTACCTGTTGAAGGGTCAGTTCCTGAACAACTTGAGCACCTTCTTCAAGATCCGTAAGCTGAGGTGCATAGATCTCCGGCGTTGAATCATTGCCCTGGAATGTTCTCAACTTCCAAGTCTTCTTGCCCTTGGAAAGATGATACCAGTTCCAGGATTCTTCGCACCGAATGCAGATAACACTGACCGGGTCCCTATTGAAATTGAACTGAGAGGTCATTTTGCAGCCTCGCATTTGTGGGTGTTGGAGTGAGGAGGGCAAAAAAGAAGGAGCGTCAAACCAGAGCCGCTCCCAACACCCCGACCAAGGGGCACAGTAGAACAGCACCTGGCCGACGCTCCCATGCGGGAGCGTGGCTCAAGTACTGCCTCTACTGTTCAAGAGCCCGAGAGCTCAGGTTGGTCGTTTGTTGGGAAGCAGTCTTGACGCTACGCGTCAATCCGACTTGGATTCATCACCGTGGCTACTGCACGGCCTGGTTTTCGTCTCTCCTGAAATCTGAAACTGAACCGGTCAATCCGGTTGTTGCCGGCATGGAGCCGGCCACTTCGGATCAGCATAACATTGGGGCCCAAGAAAGACCATGCTGAGGGCGGCGCCACGTTCGTGGACGCCCGACCCGAGTTCTCCACCAGACCTGGGTGAACCCGGAGGTTGGCAGGTTGATTGACTGCCAATGGTTTTCCCAACCGGGGAGTTCGGGGATGAGGGCCGAAGATGGCTCTCGGGAAGATGGGGATATAGGATAACCCATTCTGGTTGGTATGTGTGATTTGCGGCGTCGGATGCCCTGGGTAACAAACGGCTGTTTGGAGCCACCTGTTTAGGTGGATTTGCCTGGGCAGGCTGGTGAAACGGTCAAAAGCCCGGCTGGTGAAAAAACGTGTCAAGGTCTGTTCGTGGTTTTTTGGGGAAGAGGATTTCGGGCGAAAACTGGCTAGGGGCGGCATTACAGCGGTTTTGCTCCATCGGCACTGCGAGGCTTCCGGAAGGGAGTCCGAGAACCTTGGTATACTTAAAGGGAACGAAGGTGCTGGTAGCTCTCGCGAATGCTCGGCCAAGCGGACACAGACCGCCAAGGGTAAAGAGGGCGGACAGCCGAGCACCCCTGGCACCTTCATTTGGAAAACTCCCGTGCAGGAGAGCCTTGGAGTTTGGCCATGAAGACGATCACCCAATACGTTCCGGCAGCCAGTTGGAGGTCGGTGGGAAAATTCCCCGGCGTCCTGTGGCAGCCAGTCCGTAGATCTCCATCCGAGTGGATGGAAGGGCTGGTCGTGTTCCATGGGGGCCGACTCTTCTGAACGGCCGTCTGCATCTTCTGCTTCGGCAGCGGCCAGCAGTCACCAAGGTGTTCGAGGAAGGCGGGGGCGGACCGTCAAGCCTTCGGACATTCATTTTTCCAATGGTCTCCTGCCCAATCCCGCTCATCCGCTTGCAGGTCTCTCGGAGGATCAGAGACGCCGAGCCCGGGTAGCTGCCCTTGGAAGGGTTCTGGCAGCAGTAGCCCGGCGACAAAACGAAACTGGACAGGTTGGCCAGCTACCAAGTGAGGATGGCCAATGAAAAGGTCGAAGAAAGCCAAGAAGTCCGAGCCGTTGCGGATAGCGGCCTATGTCCGGGTGTCTACCCTAAGGCAAGTTGCTGAAGGAGACAGCCTGGAGGCTCAGCAGAATGACATCACCAAGTACATCGAGCACAAGAAGACGCTCCATGGATGGTTGGTAAAGTCGGTCGAGTTCTATGTGGATGCTGGCCGGAGTGCGAAGGATCAGAAGCGTCCGGAATTGCAGAGGCTTAAGAGGGACATAGCCCAAAACCGGATCGACGTGGTGCTGTGTTTCAAGCTTGATCGGATCACCCGCAGCCTGTTGGACTTCGTGGACCTCTGGGACTTGTTCGAGAAGCATGAGGTCCAGGCCATCAGCCTCCGGGAAGATTTTGACACGTCTACCCCCATGGGTCAGGCGGTCCTGAAGCTGATCATGGTTTTTGCAGAACTGGAAAGGAATCTCACTGCGGAGCGGACCATCGCGACCATGAGGGACCGGGTTGAGCGTGGGCTTCATAATGGGGGGCTGAAGTACGGATACGTTTCCGATCCCAAGGAACCTGGAAGACTGGTGGTTGATCCGGAGTGGGCTCCGATCATCCAGAATGATTTCTTCAATGCATTCGAGGACCTTGGATCAGTAGGGGCTGTATTGCGGCGCCTCGATAGTAAAGGGATTCGGACTCCAGAGCGACAGTCCCGATCTGGCCGGATCATTGGCGGCAAGAGGTTCAAGAAGAACCAGGTTGTCCGCATTTTGAGGAACCCGATCTACATTGGGCGGGTCAAGTGGGGAGAGGTGTGGACCGACAATGCCCATGAGGCGATTATTTCCGCGGCTCAGTTTGATCGGGTTCAGCGGAAGCTGGATGAAAACACTCAGCATCGGAGGAACCACCGGTATACAAGGGGCCGGTGTTACCTGCTCCGTAGTCTGATCAGATGCAGTTGCGGAGCGGTGATGACGCCCAAAGGGGCCATTGGCCGAAATGGGAAGTACCATTACTACACCTGCACGCGGCAGGGGCATGAGGGGGTGAAGACCGAGTGTAGTGCTCCGGCCATACCTGCTGAGGCCCTGGAGCAGGCGGTCATGGACCGGGTCGTCGCCCTTGGTTCCCAGGATCAAGACCGGGAGAAGATTATCCGGGAGGCTCTCCGAAGTATTGATGAGAATGTCCAGTCCATCGGTTCTGAAGCCGAAGGGGTGCGGCACCGTTTGACCACCGTGCAGACCGAAATCCAGAACCTAGTGGGGGGCCTCAAGAGGGTGGGGGAGGCTGGGTTGGTCAGCGTCCAAGAGGAGATCACGAAACTGGAGGCCGAACGGGGGCAGCTTCGGGAGCGGCTGGTTCAGTTGGCCAACCAGGAGGCTCCCTTAGCGGCGTCCGTGCTCATGGCGCAAAAGTTCGCCAAGACCTGGCAGAGCGTTGGGGAGTTGCTCCGGCAGGCCACCCCCGATGAGCAGAGGATAATCCTCCAGCACTACATCGAGGCGGTGGAGTTGAAGTTCGACGACCAGGAGGGGAAAATAGGGCGGTATGTGCTGAAGCTGTTCCCGGAGGTGCAGCCGTTGGATCAGCCTCCTCCTGAGAATAGAAATGGCCTGTCCATCGGAGGGGGTGGAGAGGGCCAGTTGTTAACCGATTTGGGCTCGGTTCGCCAATCTGATCAAACAGCTCCCCGACTAGGACTCGAACCTAGGACCCAGCGGTTAACAGCCGCTTGCTCTACCGACTGAGCTATCGGGGAGTACGTCTAGGAGATCATACGCCAATTGCCCAACAAACACAAGAGGCAGCCTCAGTCCGACTCCTTCTCTGGGGGGGTCATCGTTTTTTCCAGAATGACCCGGTTGCCTGTCTCGTTGAACTCGACCCGCGACATGAAGCTTCGCATCAGCATGATCCCGCGGCCGCAGGGGGATTCGAGGTTTTCGGGGTCGGTGGGGTCAGGGACGGCGGCGGGATCAAATCCTTTGCCCTGGTCTTCGATCTCGACGCGGACGAGGTCCTTGGAGATTCCGCATCGGATTTGGACGTGCTTTGCCGGGTCGTAGTGGTTTCCGTGTTTGATGGCGTTGATCAGTGCCTCCTCCAGGGCGAGGCGAACGCCAAAAACGTCATGTTCTCCCCAGTTCAGGCGTTCCATTTGCGCCAGGATCGCGTCTTGGACCTCGCGGCTAGCCTCCGGGCGGCTGGGAATCACGTGATCGCATTGCCAGATCCATTGCGAGTCGGACATTGAATTCGGCGTAGAGAGGGACATGGCGTCGTCGGGCAAAAAGCAGATTAGAAGGCCGCCAGGGCATCGCCCTCGTCCCGGCGGATGTCGAAAAGTCGATTGAGCTTGGTGATGGCGAAGACCTCGTAGATTTCGGGGCGAATGCTGCAGAGTTTCATGACCCCGTTGTTGGCCTTGACCTTCTTGTCGAGCGTGATGAGTTTTCCCAACGCGGCGCTGGAGAGGAAGTCGACCGTGGCAAAATTGAGCACCAACTTCTTTCGCTTTTCCGCCTCCACGAGTTGAAACAATTCTTGCCCTAACTCCTGGATGCGCAGGTCTTCGATAATCTTCTGGTCGCGGAAATTCACGACCGTCACATCGCCGACCTCCTTGACATCCAGGCGCCGATATGCACTCATGAGAAACGCTCCTGTGACCACGGCTCCGAGAGCCGCCAAGCTGTATGCGGTTCGCCGAACGACGCCCTGGGTGTCCGACAAATGACCAGCGCCCGCCCCACCGCAAGGCGCAATTGCTTATCTTATAACCCCTTCGACGGGCGTCAAGCAGCGCTGCGGCGACATGTCCGCCGCCGTGGCCGATCCGACCTCGCTGGGCCTGAATCGGTCTTCACTGGTTCCATCACGCCCGCCATCGAATCGGGGCTCCAAGAGAAGTCAGTTTCCCATGCTTGCCGGGTGGTGTCAACTCGGCTTGACCATGGCCCAGCTCTGCAAGACGAAAACCGACCCCAGCGACAGAAGAAACCAGCTACACCATTCAGGGGGGCGAATCACCTTCGAGGGGAGCTTCGGTTCGGTTCCCGTCACGGCGAGAACGGTGTTGCTGGCTACTGCGGCGGGGTGGCCCGACTGCTCGGCCAGGAATTTCGTGGCGGCGGGGGTCAGAACGAACGAGTCGACATAGCGGAGTTCGAACCCCAGGAACAGGAGAACCATGCCAATCAGGAAGATGTGATATCGCGTGATATCCATGGCAGCGCTCCGACGTCCAGGTAATTCATCGAAGCCAAAGGCTTGCGAAGTTCACCTCCCGAAAAACTTGGACGAGTGTGCTGATTTTGCGGGTTGGGAGGAAGAAGGGCCTATCGGCCTCCTGGGGGTCGAAGCCGTCTGGGGTTCTCAGGGAGGCTGAAAATCCTTGCGAAAGTCGTACTTCTCGTTGCGGTAATCGAAGTCCCAGTCGGTCAGCCCTTGGTTCAGTTGGATGTTCAGGTACGTGTATTCCTCCATCAGGCACGGCTCGCCCCCGGCCACCTCTGGCCAGTCGTAGGCCGCATAGCGCACGGGAATGAGGAGTTCGTCGTCAATGAAGACGCGGGCAACATGGTAACGGAAGTGGGGACGTCGAACGGGGTGCGTGACCTCGACCAGCGTACACGATCGGCCGTTGACTTTCGCCCCGGTGTAGTAGCGGACGTCGCATTCAGGGTGCTGCACATCCTCCCGCGCGACCTCGATCAGACGCATGAGCAGGTTCTTGAATCCGATCTCGGTAATGGGATAACGGTTTCCCTGCATGGCCAGCTCACCCGTTGGGTTTAGCGCCGCCGTGACGTAGGCCATGCGGATCCCGCCTCGCCGGGCGATCAGCTTCCCGTCGTAGCGGCCTTCGACATAAAGCACCTCGCGGCCCTGCACTTCGGCCGGGGCAAGGAACTTCAGGTACACCGCAAAGGGGATGGGCGGCTTGCCCGGTTCCGTCCTCGCGTGACGGAGTTTCATCGAGATGAACTCGGGCGGGGATAACCGTCCGTCGATCTGCTCGCGCTTTACGAGCGTGCACGTATAATCGCGGATCTGATCGTCGATGGCGCGATAACGTTCCGAAGCGTACTTGATGAGGGGCGACAACGGGTGCTCGTCCTTCGTGTCGCCCCCAATCCCCGCTACCGCGGGGATCAATGTCGCGCCGATAAGGATGACAAACCGCAACATATCGAATGGTCGCCGGGTGAAGACATCGTTCCCGCCTCACCTAATCATACCTCACGAGAGGCCGCCATCCGGGCAGTCGTAAGCCTTTCCGCGGAGCCGAGTGGGCCGCCTTCGGCGCGAGGCAATGGTCAGGCAAACTGGCGCAACCGCGAAGGAGTTGCCGGCGGGCAATGGTCTCTGCCGGAGGTCCGGAGCCGTAAAGAAAGCTCTGCTCTCGGGCAACGATGCTCAGGAAGAGTCTCTCAGGCGCAGGTCGGTTCCCGAGTCGGGGAAACGGGAGCAAGAGGAGGAGAAAGCGGCCCGAGAGAAACCGGGCAAGAGAAGCGGGCGGGCCGGGCAACCGCGCGCATGCCCCGTCGAGAAATCGCGGAGCAATCAGGCCGTCGTCTTCACGGACCTTTTATGCCGATTGTAACCGTTCACAGGCCGGAGACTGGCTCGTTTTTCGGGCCGTTTCGCGCCGAAAGATGGGCTTGTCTCCTTATTGGCCAGGGGGACAGTCCCATTTTCGCGGACTTCGCCGCAAAAATCGGGACAGTCCCCGTGAACGGTTACTGCCGATTATACCAGCGGCGAGTACCGGTATCCGGACTTCGTCGCTCAAATCGGGACAGTCCCCGTGAACGGTTGCCAAGACTCGGAGAAATCGCAACGCTCCCCGGGCCGGTCGGCAATTGAGACCGTGGCCGGGAACGGTCAACGAAAACCCGAAGAAACCGATGCCCCGAAGTGCGGGACGCAGACTCAAGCTCTCGGATTCAGTGCGGCTTCTTTTCCGCCGGGTTGGGTTTGACGATCTTCAAAGGACCGATCGCCAGGGCGTCCTTTGACGGCAAGGCCGGGAACCTGGCGTGGGGCTCGCTCTGGTACCAGTAGGCCACCGAGGCGATGTCGTCCTCCAGCGGCAAGTAGCGGCCCGACCCGTCCGGATACCAGCCGAGGGCCTGGATGGTCACTCTCAGGTCTTGTTGGAATCGCACGGGATCGGGGATATGCCAGCGATAGAGGCCGAAGCGTTGGCCGGGCAGGTAGGCCACGTCGGGCGGAAGGACCTGGGCCAGGCCTGTGTACGGCGTGGAAAAGGTCTGATAGAGCCGGGTTTCGCGGTTCTCGAAGTTGTAGGAGCCGCAGAAATAGTCCTCGGTTCCGGTGCCGGCGATGGTGGGAAACTCCTGGTCGCCGTCCATGAAGAACTTGATTTCCCCCTCGCCCCACCAACCCGGACTGCGGACCTCCCAGGCCAGGTACGTGCCCACGTAGTGGCCGCGGCCCTTCACGCCGTCGAGGATCGTGTAGACGGTCTTGGCCGGCAGTTTGTGGACGCGGCGGAACTGGGCGTGGAGGTAGGCGGCATCGTCCGGAACGTCGGTGAGCGTGTAGTTGATCTGGTAGTAGAGCACCATGTCCCGGTCGTCCAGGTTCTGCATCGTGAGCTTCGCCTTCTTGCGGAAAGGCATGTTCCAGTAGCAGTTGAACGCGCTGCCCGGATTGACGCAAACGGGCAACGAATTGATCTGGCAGTACTTGCCCCAGCCGCAGGCGAAGAAATCGCCCATGGGAACCTCGATCGACGGTTCGGCCTCGTCGTCCCAGTAGAACCGGAGGATGAACAGCCGCGTCTTGTCGATCGGCGCCGGGGTCATCCAGATTTGCTGGATGGCGCCGGGTCCGGCGATTTCGGCCAAGGTGAATGTCGACTTCGCCTTGATGCGGACCGAGGGCGAAATCTTCCACCCTTGGCCCAGTTCGCGGGCGGCATTCTTGCCCGTCCCTTCGGTGGCCATGCCGGCCTTGCCCTTTTCGCCGGTGAAGTTTTCCGGGCTGATGCTTCGCGTCTGGGCGTTAGAGAGCCGATAGAGATTACCCAGATTCATGTCCAGGCCGTTGAAGGCCGGGCGGGGGGATTCCTGGGCGCTGCCCACCGAAGGCAATCGCATCCCCACCGCCAAGACCACGGCGCAAGCCAACACGACGGCAACCCTACGCACGGTGTTTCTCCTTCGTCTCGAGGTTCTGCCTCTTTCAGCCAGTGAACTCCCTTGTACGCTTTCGCCGCGTTAGAATCAAGGGAACCGTTCCCAGGCCGGGGACTGGCTGAGGGTTCGGGTTGTTCAGGATCGGAAAATGCGCCAGCCCCCTTACCGGCAAGGCGGACCGTCCTTTTTTCGCGGACTTCGCCGCGAGCGTCGGGCCAGTCCTCGCGAACGGCCACGAATCGAGATGGGGAGCGAGGCGGCCTGGTCAACAGCCGCTCCAAGGAGATGAACTTCAGGGGGCGCCGCACGCCGGGTTCCCCGCCAACCGTGAGTTGCGACCGCCACGATGTCCGAATCGCTTTTGCCCAAACGTTTCCTCTACCGCTTCTCGACGCCATGTCTGCATCGCGACCCGATTTGGACCGGCGAGTCCGAAAACCTCGACGGGCGTTGGCGCCTGATGGGCTTCGCAGAGCTGGAGGGGCGGCCGCTGCTGGCCGAGGTCCGCGCGGCGTGGAGCGAGGCGGGGTTGGCTTTCACGGTGGTGGTGGGAGGGAAGCGGCAGGCGCCGTGGTGTCGGGTCAACCGGCCGGAGGACAGCGACAGCGTGCAACTGTGGATCGACACGCGCGACGTGCACAACGTCCACCGGGCGACCCGTTTCTGCCACGCCTTTCTCTTCCTGCCGACCGGAGGCGGAAACCGGCTGGCCGATCCGATCGCCCAATGGATTCCGATCCATCGGGCCCGCGAGCACCCCCGCCCGGTCGAGCCCGGCCAGTTGAAAGTGCTCAGCCGCCGCACCAAGGACGGGTACGTGCTGGACGCCCTGATTCCCGCCGGAGCGCTGACGGGGTTTGATCCCCAGGAACACCCCCGGCTGGGGTTCAACTACCTGATTGTCGATCGGGAACTCGGCGAGCAGACGTTCAGCGCAGGCAGTCCCATGCCCTTCCAGGAAGACCCCAGCCTTTGGGCAACGTTGGAACTGACACGCTGAGCCCGACGCCGGTCGGGATTCGTGTCGCCCTATTTCGCCACCGGCAGGTCGGATTGGGCGGCCCATTGCGTCCAACCGCCGTCGTACCACTTCACCTGGGCGTAGCCGAGCAGCCGACGCAACAGGAAGAAGGTCTGCGTGGCCTGGTGGCCGGTGCGGCAGTGCACGATGACCAGAGTGGATTTGGACGGAATCAGGGCCTGATAGGCCTTTTCGAGTTCGTCCAGGGGTTTAAACTGCTCGCCCTGGCCCAAATCCTGCTTAAAAGGACGATTGACGGCGCCGGGGATGTGGCCTGCGCGGGCCTCGTCCGACTTTTCGCCGCGATAGTATTCCGCCGGCCGGACGTCGAGGATCACTGTCGAGGGGTCGCCAATCCGCTGGGCCACGAATCGGGCGTCCACGGTGAAGGCGTCGGGCTGGGAGGGGACAGGGTAGGGAACCGGCTGGATCTTGGGAAGCTCGGCGGTCACCGGCCGCCCTTCGCTGGCCCAACGCCAGAAACCGCCATCGAGGACCGACCAGGTGCGATGTCCCACCCGCTCCAACGCCATGCCCACCAGCGTCGCGTCGCGCAGCCCGTTGCCCAGCTCGGCGTCGTCCGGGCTGTTGCCGTGGACGATTACGACCGAATCCGTGGGGCGTATGCCCATGTTGGACAGGTGGCGGGCGAGCATGTCGGCGGGCAGCAGCATAGAGGGAACGCCGTCCACCACGCCGCGCACGCTTTCCGGATTCAAGCTGATCGCGCCGGGAATGTGGCTGGCGTTGTACTTGGGCTGGGCCCGGACGTCGATGATTTTCACGTTCGGATCGTTCAATCGCGGGGCGAGCCATTGGGGGTCGACCAGGGCCGGGATGCGGTCCGCGGCCTTTGCCGCAGCGGTGGCGGCGGCTTCGGGAGGAGGCGGAGGGGGCGAAGGCGCCGGCCCTGGCTGGCTGCCGCCCAGGAAGAACGCCCGCCAGGCGCGGACCTTGGCCGCCTGTTGTGGGCTCAAGGGTTCATTGCGGAGGGAGACCGGCTTCAAACAGCGCTCCACAAAGCCATCCAGCCCGTCGGTCAAAAGATACACGTTGCGGAACCCTAGCAGGGCCAGCGCGTCGCGGGCCTGGGCCGGATGCGTCATCCCGTTGGAATACAGCACGATCACACCACGGTTCTTATGGGATTCCAAGGCCGCGGGCAGATCGGGCAAGGCCACCCGGATGGCGCCGCGGAGATGAAACGCCGCATACTCGGCCGGCGAGCGGACGTCGACGACCACGAGGTCCGGTTCGCCTGACATCAGCCGGTCGGCCAGCTCTTCGGGCTCGAGGTGGTCCTCGGCCGACTCGATGCTCTGGAGCAAGTCCCCAAGAGAAGGGCCCGCCGCGCCGGCGGCCGAGGGCGCCGGGGCCGGGATGAGGAACAACGCCACGGCGAAAACGACCATGGCGATGCTCACGGCCTTGAGCACCGGGCCGCCTCGCTGCGAGCCGCCCCCGGCGGTCCGCCTCTCGATCCATTCCGCGGCGTGAAAGGCCCCCACGGCGATCAGGGTGAAGATCAGGGCGAACAGCGTCCGCGGCAGTCCAAAGGCGACTTGAGGTTCGGCCGGCTCGCCGACCACGCCGCTTTCGTGGGCCGCGGGCAACAGACCCATGGCGCGGAGCGCGCCGAACAGTTCGTTGAATCCCACCGACCCGATCACCGCGCCGAAAAGGAACACCATGGCGTCGAGTTTACCGCTGGCGGCTCCCACCGCTCCCGTGCCTGGACACCATCCGCTCATCACGAAACCCAAGCCAAACAGCAGCCCGCCGAGCACTTGCGCCCGGTAGACCGTGGGCAAGGCGTAGACCTGGTCGGGGCTCACCCAGCCCAGGGCGAACGCATAGGAAAGGCCCAACATCGCCGTGATCACGGCGGTGAACATGACCTTCAAGACGGTCATGTCCTTGAAATAGAAGATCCCGGCCAACTTGCGCGAGCTGCCGAAACCGGCCCGTTCCAGGACAAAGCCGAACGCAAGGCCGATCAGCAAGGCGGCAACCATCGCGCGGGGGGAACCGAGTTGATCCGCGCCGAAGTAGGTCTCAATCATGCCATTGCCTCCTGAAAAACCAGGCCGCGGCGTACCCGCCTGCGAACACGCAGACCATGAAGACGAGGCTGCCGTTGAGCAGCATCGCTCCGCCGCTGAGGGCCTGGCCCGACGTGCACCCATTGGCCATCCGGCTGGCGAAACCCACCAGCACGCCTCCGAGCAGGGCGAGGGTCAAGCGGGGACCGGCGCCAAACGCCTTGCCCCGTTCCACGCCCGGCTGGATCCTTCGGGCCAGCACGGCCGACAACAGTCCGCCGACGAAGACCCCGCCGAACATGAACACCAGGTAATAGGAAAGCAAGCTCTTGCCTGGTTCCACCCAAGCGCCGAAGTAGTCGCTTTGCGCGACGTGATCCGGCAGCACGCACTGTTCGAGGAACGCCCCGAGTCGAGCGGGCCCGGCCGAAGCCCCGAGGCCCGCCCCGAGGATGAGAAACGACGCCAGCAGCGTCGCCCCGAGCAGCACGCCGGCGGCGTAGGGATTCCAGTACGCGGCGGGCTGGTCGTCGTTTCCAGTCGGAGATGATTTCGTCTTGTCGTTCATGTTAGCACCCCGCGCTTTTCTTCTTGGGCTTGGCTGACGGAGCCGTGGGCGGTGGGGTCGGCGGTGCGGCGGGCGGCGGTGCGGCGGGCGGCGCGTGCGTTGCCGCAGAAGCCCGCCCGCTGGACGGCGACGCCGATCCCACGAACTCGGCCTCCGACCAATAAGCCGCCAAGCCGCCGTAGAGCACCTTCACCGGCCGCTGCGTCTTCTGGGAGAGAATCCCGCCGACCATCATGGCCAGCGTCCCGTCGCGATCAACGATCACCAGCGGGCCCACCCCGGCCAGGTAGGCCGGATTGTTCAGCAGATCGGCAATGTCCACGTTGCGAGAACCCGGCAGGCTGAAATCCGCGAAGTGGTCGGCGGGCCGGATGTCGACCAGTTGAAACGTTCCTGGCAAGTCCATCAGCAGCCGTTTCAGCTCGGCGGCGGAGAGGCGTTCGGCCAGGCGGATCTCGCGCTGGACGGCGGCGGGGCTGGAGCTGTCCTTGCGCCCTTCCAACACCGGCAGACCCGCGCGGATCCACGCTTCTCCCCCGCCGGCCAGGCTGGCGACCTGCTGGAAACCCGCCCGCTCCAAAATGCCCACCGCCATGTTCGAGCGGTACGCGCTGTTGCACACCGCCACGACGGGTTGGCGACGATCCAGCTTGACTGCCTTTTGGGCCAGTTCGCTCAACGGGATGTTGACGACCGTTCCGATCCGCACGGCCATCCATTCGGCGGGCAGCCGCACGTCGACCACGATCGGCGACTCCTTGGATTGCATTTGGGCGTAGAGTTTCTCGGGCGGGATCATCTCGCTGGATTTGACGGGCAGACCGGCCCGCTTCCACGCCTCGAACGTCAGGCATTCCACTCGATTGTCGGACCGGTTGTAGCCCACGCGGTGCAGGCGGACGAGGGCCTCGGCCAGGTCCTTTTCGTATCCGCAGAGGACGAGGCGGGCGTCCCAGGGGACCATGATGCCCACCCACGTCTCGAATCGACCCCTCAGGTCGATGTTGACCGAATTGGGAATGTGGCCTGCCGAGTATTCAGCGGCACCGCGGATGTCGACCACATCGACTTTCTTGGGATCCGATAGCTCCCCGGTCGGCTGGATCATGGGCGGGGGGTCGGTTCGCCAGTTGACCAGTTCGGGGCCGTCATGATTGATCCTCGCGTTGTGTTGGAAATACTGCGGGGCCTCGGGCAGGTTCTCGAGCACGGCGGCCACGAACTCTCCTCGGCTCTTGTGGGCAAAGTACGGGTTGGCCACGCGCTGCTCGCCGATCGTCGAGGTGGGTTCGTCGCTCAAGTGCGCGCCGCACAGGGAGCCAGCGCCATGGGCCGGGAAGATTTTTACTTCGTCGGGCAACTTCGAGAGCTTCTCGTTCCACGTGTCGAACATCATCGAGGCCAGGGTGGAAGCGGCCATGCCTTCGCCCAACAGGTCCGGCCGTCCCACGCTGCCGATGAACAGCGTGTCGCCGGTGAAGATCGCCAGCGGACGGTTGGGCTCCTGCTTGGCGGCGATGGTGGCGCACGTCCCATCGGGCGTGTGGCCCGGCGTCTCGATGAACTTGAGCACGGCGTCGCCCACCGGCAGCGTGTCGTTCTCCTGGATCGGCTTGTGCGGGAATTTTGCCGCGGTCTTCACGCTGATGTACGTGGGCGCGACCTTGGCCAACTCCATGTGGCCTGCGACGAAGTCGGCATGCGAGTGGGTCAGATAGACGCCGACAATGGCGGCCCCTTCCTTTTTCGCTGCCTCCAGGTACGTCGACGTGTCGCGGCCTGGATCGACGACCAGGGCCTCCTTGCCGCTGACCAGCAGGTACGAATAGTGGGAAAGCACTCCCAAATCGAATTGAATCACCTTGAAGGTTGGGAACGAGTAGACGTCCCTGACCTGGTACGAGGCGGCCTCAAAACGGTGCGCGGCCGACTCCGCATCCTTGATCTGTCCAGCCGGAGCTGCCTCCGTCCGCGCGTTCGCCCCGACCAGGATCGCGACGAGCGCGGCGGCCAATTTCAGCCAATGGGCGACCATGGTTTTTTCCTCCGGTTTTAGCGGTCTTGGGAACTCAGGGTTTTCGCAACCTTATGGATGCATTATTGCCGCAATGCGTTACAAATCGACTGGAAACGATCTCAGGGCTGCACGCTGGGAATACTTCCTTGCCCCACAATCCCGGGGACTGGCCCGATTTTCGCGGCGCAGCCCGCGAAAATGGCATTGTCCCCGTTGATGACGCCAGTCTAGCAACCTTCCTGGGAAGTCCAGGCTTCCGACCTTCGAAGTGGGCAAAGTCTTCCGCCGACAATCCGCGCCCGGCAACCCAGCGGCAGCGGCGCGGTGAAGACATGATGACGAAGCGTCTTGATTATACCCCAGAAATCTGCTGGCACCCATAGAGGCCGCTGCGGCCCCTGATGATCCTCCAGACTCTTTTTGTCGAGCAATGGCCGCGCCGCGACCAAGCTGCCGGGCGATCTCCGCCCTCACGATCCTCCAGACTCGTTCTTATCGAGCGATGCACGTTGCCCCGCGCCGTTCTTGGCTCTCCATGCCTTCTGCCGCAGCGTGGCTCGGCGTTCCTGGCGAAGCCTGGGATTCTCGGCAAATCGAAACGCGGACCTGCGCTTTCGAAGCGCGGCTTCCACGTCGGCTGTTTGCAAGGCCGGATCGATGGGCATGAGGTGGGCGAAGCAAACCAGACGGAGGCTTGCTGACACGCAGGCAGGCTGCTTGCTTTGCGATCCGAATTGCAGATACAATGACGCGGTTCGGCGGGTTCGCGTCCGAAGGTTCGCGGGAAAGCAATCGTTGACAGGCCGTGCCGGCACAGGGGCGGTCCCGATTTCGCGGGCTCCGCCGCGACAATCGCCACAGTCCCCGTGGACGGCTGCGCGGCAAGATGCCGATCCAACAGGCAAGGGAACCGATCTCATGAGAACGCTGCGGTGGGCCGCGCTGGCGCTGGGCGCCTGGGTAGGGAGTCTCACTGCACTTCCGGCCGAACGCGAGGACATCCTCATCGCCGATTTCGAAGGGAGAGATTACGGAGCATGGAAGGCCACCGGCGAGGCCTTCGGTCCGGGACCGGCGCGGGGCACGCTTCCCAACCAGATGCCCGTCAGCGGCTATGAAGGCAAGGGGCTGGTCAACTCGTACTATCGCGGCGACGACACGACCGGCACGCTGACCTCGCCCCCGTTCACGATCGAGCGCAAATACATCAACTTCCTCATCGGCGGCGGAAAATATCCTGGCAAAGCGTGCATCAACTTGCTGGTGGAAGGCAAGATCGCGCGCACTGCCACCGGCCCGAACGACCGGCCGGGCGGGACCGAACGCCTCGAGTGGCACTCGTGGGACGTGGCCGACTTGCAGGGCAAGTCGGCGGTCGTCGAAATCGTCGATCAGCAGAAAGGCGGCTGGGGACACATCAACATCGACCACATCGTGATGTCCGACCGGAAGAAATCGCTCGAACCGGCTCGGCGTGACATCGTCGTCGAGAACCGTTATCTCCATTTCCCGGTCAACCACAACGCCTCGATGCGCACGGTGCGGCTGCTGGCCGACGGAGGACTGGTGCGGGAGTTCGAGATCGAGTTGGCCGAAGGCAACGTCGATCTCTGGGCGTTCACCGACGTGTCGGCGTTTCGCGGCCGGCGCCTGGCGATCGAGACGCAGTTGCCGGCCGGCTCGCGGGCCCTGGAGGCGGTCTGCCAAAGCGATGCGATCAAGGACGCCGACAACCTCTACCGCGAAAAACACCGCCCCCAATTCCACTTCACGCCGATGCGCGGCTGGACCAACGATCCCAACGGGCTGGTCTACTACCAGGGCGAGTACCATCTCTTCTTCCAGCACAACCCGTTCGGCACGAAGTGGGGCAACATGACCTGGGGCCACGCCGTAAGCCCGGACCTGGTGCACTGGACCGAGCTTGGCGACGCGATCCATCCCGACCGGCTGGGCACGATCTTCTCCGGCTCGGCCGTCGTGGATCGCCACAACACGGCCGGCTTCCAGACGGGCGACGAAAAGCCGATTGTCTGCATCTTCACCTCGGCCGGCGGCACGTCGGCCTGGTCGAAAGACCAGCCGTTCACGCAATCGCTTGCTTATAGCAACGACCGCGGGCGGAGTTGGACCGTGTATTCCGGCAATCCGGTGCTGAAACACATCGTCGGCTCGAACCGCGACCCCAAGGTCATCTGGCACGAGCCGACCCGACGCTGGATCATGGCCCTGTATCTGGACAAGAACGACTTCGGCCTGTTCGCCTCGCCGAACCTGAAGGAGTGGACCCAACTCCAGACGATCACCATGCCGGACTGCGCCGAATGTCCCGACTTCTTTCCCATGCCGGTCGACGGCGACGCGAAGAACGTCCGATGGGTGTTCACCGCGGCGAACGGCCGGTATTTCGTCGGCGATTTCGACGGCAAGAAGTTTGTGCCCCACAGCGGCCCTCACGAGGCCAACTGGGGCGGCTGGTACTACGCCGTGCAGACCTACAGCGACATCCCGGAGTCCGACGGGCGGCGAATCCAGATTGCCTGGATGAACGGCGGCAGTTACCCCGGGATGCCGTTCAATCAGCAGATGAACTTCCCGTGCGAAATGACCCTGCGGTCGCTGCCCGAGGGCTTGAGGATCTGCCGCAATCCGGTCCGCGAGATCGAATCGCTCCGCGTGAAGACGCACTCCTGGGGCGAGACGGTTCTCAAGCAAGGCGAGAATCCGGTGGCTTCGGTGAAGGCGGAATTGCTCGACATCGAGGCCGAGATCGAGCCCGGCCAGGCCGCGGAACTTGGTTTCGAGATCCGCGGCCAGCGGATGGTGTATTCGGCAAAGGACCGCACGCTTTCCTTCCTCGGGAAATCCGCGCCGCTAGCGCCGATCGACGGACGCCTGCGCCTGCGGATTCTCGTCGATCGCACGTCGGTGGAGGTGTTCGCCAACGATGGGCGAGTGCCCATGTCGTTCTGCTGGCTGCCCGAGCCGGAGGATCGACGGCTTGGGTTGTTTGCCACGGGAGGAGCGGTGAAGGTCGTTTCGCTCCGCGTGCATGAACTGAAGTCGGCGTGGCAGCATTGATAGGTTCGGAAGTGCGCCCGCCAGCTCGGCTGGCGGGTGAAGAAGGTTTGAAAGCGAGAAATGAGGTGGAGAACACCCGCGACCCCTGCCGGCTCGTCCGGCAGAGGTCCGTCACCCTTTGTCGCCGGAGTGTCTAATAATGATTCAAAAGCGATTCAAGAACTGGTCTCCCGCTCGGGGCGCCGAGCGGAAGTTGTCTGCCTGGCCGGTGGGCTTGTTGCTCGCTGCCGCCGGGATGCTGGTCTCGAGCGGTTATTCGTATTCGGCCGAGCCGGCGAAGGCCGCCAAGCCGATCAAAGTGCTGCTGGTGACTGGGGCCGAGTATCACAACTGGCGAGAAACGGCCCCGGTGCTTGCCGCGCAGCTCCACAAGGACCCGCGCATGGACGTCCGCGTCGTCGAGGACGCCCATTTCCTCGATTCGGAGGCCGTCGGGCGTTACGACGTGATCTTGTTGAACTACATGAACTGGCAGGAGCCGGCCCCCGGCGAGGCGGCGCGGGAAAATCTGAGGAAAACGATCGCTGGCGGCAAAGGGCTGGTGCTGGTCCACTTCGCCTGCGGGGCGTGGCGCGACCACGCCGACGTGAACAAGCTGGCCTGGCCCGAGTTCCAGAACCTGGCCGGCCGCGTCTGGGACCCGAAGCTCCGCGGCCACGACCCCCACGGCAAGTTCCTCGTCGAAATCGCCATGCCCGACCATCCGATCACCAAGGGGATGCAGCCGTTCGAGACGGTGGACGAGCTGTACACGTGCCTGACCGGCGACCGCCCGATCGAAGTGCTCGCCACGGCCAGGTCCAAGGTGGACGGCAAGATCTATCCCATGGCCTTCTGCTTCCATTACGAAAAGGGCCGGGTGTTCCATTGCGTGCTTGGCCACGACGGCAAGGCCCTCCAGCCCGAGCCGGTCGGCGAGTTGTTCCGCCGCGGAACCGCCTGGGCCGCGGGGAAGTGAGAGGGAACCCGGCAGTCGCCATGTCGCAGGACCAGTTTCTCGAAGTGATCGACCGCGACGAAGCGGAGCGGCGGTTCCGCGCGGCGGTCGATTTCCGGCCGCTTGGCGCGGAGGAAGTCCCGTTGGCCGAGGCGTTGGGGAGGGTGTTGGCCGCCGACGTCGTGGCCCCCGTCGATGTTCCCGCCTTCGACCGGTCGAACTACGATGGCTATGCCGTGCGCGCCGCCGACACGTACGGGGCCGGGGAAGAATCGCCTCGGCGCCTGGAGCTTCTCGGCGAGGTCGTGGCGGCGGGAACGACGCCGCGGACGAGCGTGGCGCCGGGCACGGCGGTCGCCATTGCCACCGGCGGCATGTTGCCGCGCGGGGCCGACGCCGTCGTGATGGTCGAGCACTGCGACGAGGATGGCGAAACGCTCCTCGTCCGCAAGGCGGTCGTGCCCGGCTTTGGCGTCTCGTTTGCCGGGACGGACATTGCGCGGGGCGAGACCGTGCTCCGCAAGGGCACGGCCTTGGGGAGCCGCGAGACGGGCGTGCTGGCGGCGATCGGGGCGAGCCGGGCGCCCGTCTGGCGAAGGCCGCGCGTGGCGATCCTTTCCACCGGCGACGAACTTCTCGAGCCCGGCCAGCCCGTCCGGCCCGCCATGGTCTACGATTCCAATGCCCGAATCCTTGCCGACGCCGTCCGGGAACTGGGCGGCGAACCGTTGGCCGGGGGCATCGTCGCCGACGATGTCGACGCCCTGCGCGTCAAGGTCCACCAGGCGCTGCAAACCTGCGACCTGGTGTTGCTGTCCGGCGGCACCAGCAAAGGGGCGGGCGATCTGTCGTACCGCGTGGCCAGCGAGTTGCGCGAGCCGGGCATCGTCGCCCACGGCGTGGCCTTGAAGCCCGGAAAACCCCTCTGCCTGGCCTCGCATCGAGGCAAGGCCCTCGTCGTGTTGCCCGGTTCTCCCACCTCGGCGATCTTCACCTTCCACGAGTTCGTGGCGCCGCTCCTTCGGGCGTTAGGCGGCCGACCCGCCGCCAAACGGGCCACCCTCCAGGCCCGCCTGGCCGTCAAAGTCCACTCCGAAATCGGCCGCACCGAATACCTGCTGGTCGGCCTGGTTCAGGGGCCCGACTTGCCCGCGGCCTACCCGATGGGCAAGGGCTCCACCTCGGTCACCGCGTTCAGCCGCGCGGACGGGTTCGTGACCATCGGCCGGCACGAGGAGATCGTCGAGGCGGGCACGATCGTGGAGGTGCAGCTCTTAAGCGGCGAGTCTCGCATGGCCGACCTGGTGGTCATCGGAAGCCACTGCGCCGGCCTGGATTTCCTGCTCAGCCGGCTGCACGAGCAAGGGTTTTGCACCAAGTACCTTTCGGTGGGATCGGAGGGCGGATTGCACGCCGCCCTCCGCGGCGAGTGCGACCTGGCCGGCATGCACTTGTTTGACCCAAAAACCGGCCTCTACAACCGGCCGTATCTCACCCCGGAGCTGACGCTGATCCCCGGCTACCGCCGGCGCCAGGGGATCGTCTTCCGGCCGGGCGATCCGCGGTTCGAGTCATGCTCGGCGGCGGAGGCCCTGCGGCGGGCCCTGGCCGATCCCGACTGCATGATGGTCAACCGCAACCAGGGCAGCGGGACGCGCGCGCTGGTCGATCGCCTCCTCGGGGGAGCGGAGCCGCCGGGCCATGCGGTGCAGCCCAGCACGCACAACGCCGTGGCCGCGGCGGTGGCGCAGGGCCGGGCCGATTGGGGCGTGGCCATCGAGTGGGTGGCGCGGGGCCACGGGCTCGGGTTCTTGCCGGTCGAGGACGAGCACTACGACTTCGTTGTTCCCAACCGCCGCCTGAACCGCCCCGCCGTCGCGGCTTTTCGCGCCTTGCTCGCCGAACCCAAAGTGCGCAAGGAGCTTGCCGCCATGGGATTCCCGATGCACGATGATTCCTGAGGGCCAACGCATGCAAGGCGAAGATCCTGGTTTGCTCTCCGCGCCCCTGCCTGAAACGATCGACGACGTGGCCTCGCTCGAGGAGCTGCTCAGCCGGCCGACGGCCGAGGTCGTGGACACCATGCGCCGCCTGGAAGGCGACCTGATTCTGTTGGGCGTCGGCGGCAAGATCGGTCCGAGCTTGGCGCGCATGGCCCGCCGCGCCAGCGACCTGGCGGGCGTGAAACGGCGGATCCTGGGCGTGGCGCGGTTTTCCTCGCCCCCCCTCCGCGACGCGCTGGAGGCCCAAGGCATCGAGACGATCGCCTGCAATCTGCTCGACCGCGCCGCCCTCGACGCCCTGCCCGACGCGCCCAACGTCTTGTATCTGGCCGCGATGAAGTTCGGTTCCACCGGTCAGGAGGCGATGACCTGGGCGATGAACTGCTATCTGCCGGGCATGGTTTGCGAAAAGTATCGCTCCAGCCGGATCGTGGCCTACTCGACGGGCAACGTCTACCCGATGGTCCCGCCGTCCAGCGGCGGGCCCACCGAGGAAACCCCGCCGGCGCCGATCGGCGACTACGCCATGAGCTGCTTGGGACGCGAGCGGATCTTTTCGTATTTCAGCCAGGCGGCGGGCATTCCGGTGGCCTTGCTCCGCCTGAATTACGCCCACGAAATGCGCTACGGCGTGATGGTGGACCTCGCCCAGAACATCGCCGCCGGACGCGAGATCGATCTGACGATGGGCTACTTCAACGCCATCTGGCAGGGGGACTCGAACGCGATGACGTTGCGGGCCCTCGATCATGTGGCGTCGCCGCCGCGGATCATCAACATTGCCGGCCTGGAAACGCTCTCCGTGCGCCGCGTGGCCGAGCGTCTGGGCGAACGGTTGGGCAAGCCCGTCAAGTTCCGCGGCGCGGAGGCCCCCGACGCCCTGTTGAGCAACGGCCGGCTGGGCTGCGAGCTGCTCGGCCGCCCCCGCGTGGCGGTCGAACGGCTGATCGATTGGATCGCCGACTGGCAGCGGCGCGGGGGCCCCACCTGGGGCAAACCCACCCATTTCCAGACCCGCAACGGAAAATTCTGATCCCCAGTCTCCGCCGGAGGTGTTCGCTTGCGACTACAATTCCTCGGGGCCCAACGGCAGGTGACGGGCTCGCGCTACTTGCTGGAGAGCGGCGGGAAGAGGATCCTGATCGATTGCGGGATGTTTCAGGAGCGGGACTACTTGGACCGCAATTGGGACCCCCCCGGGACGCCTCCCCACAAGATCGACGCGATTCTGCTGACCCACGCGCACATCGACCATTGCGGGCTGATTCCCCGCCTGGTTCAACAAGGGTTCCGCGGCCCGATCCACGCCACGCCGGCCACGGCGGACCTCGCGGAGTTGATGCTGTACGATGCGGCCAAGATTCAGGTCGAGGACGCCGCCTTCAAACGAAAGCGGCACCGCAAGGAAGGCCGCCGCGGAAAGCATCCTGAGGTCCCGCTCTTCACCCCGAACGAGGTCCGCAAGGCCGTGCCTCTGTTCGAGGAATCGCCTTACGGCCAGGCGGTCCGCGTCTGCGACCACGTCCGCGCGTTTTTCCACGACGCCGGCCACATCCTTGGATCCGCCATCGTGGACCTGGAAGTCCGCGAGAACGGCGCGACGCGGCGCGTGGTCTTTTCGGGCGATCTCGGCCAATGGGACAAACCCATCCTCCGCGATCCCACCCTGCTGCGCCAGGCGGATTTCGTGATCCTGGAATCGACCTACGGCGATCGCGATCACCAGAAGCGCGAGGACGTGGAGAACCAGCTCGCCGAGGTGATTTCGGAGACGATTTCGGGTGGCGGGAACGTGGTGGTGCCGACGTTCGCCGTCGAACGCGCCCAGGAACTGATGTACCACATCAGCCGGCTGGCCGAGGCCGGCCGCATCCCCCGCGCCCCCGTGTTCCTCGACAGCCCCATGGCCGCCGACGCCACGGACCTGTTCGAGCTGCACCGCGAGTGCTACGACGAGGAAATGTGGCGGCGCGTCGGCTCCGGTAGCCAGCCGCTCCGCTTTCCCGGCCTGACCCTCGTCCGCTCGGTCGAGCAGTCCAAGGCAATCAACGACCTGACCGAGCCGGCAATCATCATGGCCCCCTCGGGCATGTGCACCAACGGCCGAATCAAGCACCACCTCGTGCACAACATCGCGCGGCCCGAATCGACCATCCTCTTCACCGGCTTCCAGGTCCGCGGCACGCTGGGAAGACAAATCCTCGACGGAAACCCCGAGGTGCGGATCCACGGACGCCTGTGGCCGGTTCGGGCCCGGATCGCCGAGGTCCACGGCATGTCGGGCCACGCCGATCGCTCGGCCTTGATGCGATGGCTGGCCGCCCTGGGCGCCCCGCCCCAACAACTCTTCCTCACCCACGGCGAGGAGCATGTGTCGCTCGCCCTGGCGGAACACATTCGCGGCGTGCTCGGCTGGGAAGCGGTCGTCCCGCACTTCCAGGACGTCGTCGATCTCTCGTAACCGCCGCCGCAGCCACCAGGGCCGGTGGCCAGGACTGCTCGTCTTTCTCGCGGGCTTCAACCGGGGTTGAGATGACCCCGGCTCGTGCGACACGCCCACGGCGCCAGTCCCCGGGGAGCTCGGAGCACTGCCCATGCCCGACGCACGGGAAGCCGCAAGGGCCAAGGCCGACTGGCGCCGCGTCGCCGTGTCCTCGGCGAAAATCGAGTTGCTGGGCAAGGGAGCCAGGGTGACGCTCCACGGCATCGCCCGGGGCTTCGCCGCGGATCGCGCGATGGACGCCCTGCGGCCGACCGACCTGTCGGCGATCATCAAACGGAAGCACGCCGATGCGCGAGGAGACTTGCGTTTCAAGGCCGAAGAATCGGGGATTGGGTGTCGCGTCGCGCGGCGCGCTTGTCGATCCTTGCGACACGCTGGCGAGGCCCGCCGTTGGGCCCGTCTTCCTCTGCCCAAGGCGCGACGTCTTTTCCTCCGTCCCTGGTCGGAGTAACGTGGAGAAGAGGGAATTCGCGCGATGCGTTGGCCGATTCAGATCCAATTGTTGTTGCCCACCCTGGCGGTCGTCGTCGCGGCGATTGCGCTGACGAGCGCGACGACGGCTTATTACGGGGCGCGGCGCGCGACGCGGCAGCAGGACGAAAACCTTCGCCGCACGGTCGCCACGCTCGCCGAGGCCACCTTTCCGTTGACCGAGCGCGTGTTGGAGCAAATGAAAGGGCTTTCGGGCGCGGAATTCGTGCTGCTTGACGAAGGGGGGCGTTGCCAGGCGGCCACGCTGCCGGTCAGCGACGTGGAATTGCCGTTGCTCGGCCGCGTGGCGTTGGAGGGGAGCCTGGAACATCTCGCGGTCCGGCCGAGCGTGACGGTCGGCGGCCAGAACTATCGCGCGTGCCGGGTGCCGGTCGCCGCTTCGAGGTTCGCCGTGGAAGGCGGATCGCTGGTCGTGGTGTCCCGCG
>Ga0101944_10002605_pt1 | contig 28368 bp, 19 predicted proteins | sample DewCreD2012metaG_FD_75245 | JGI IMG/M metagenome (GOLD analysis project Ga0101944, IMG submission 75245) | Hot spring sediment bacterial and archeal communities from British Columbia, Canada, to study Microbial Dark Matter (Phase II) - Dewar... ... | reverse complement strand
GGGGTTACGCCCTCGGCGAGAAACTGTACCCGGCCTACACTGCCGGACTCGTCCTCGGCACCACGCTGCTCGTCCTCGTCGCCGCCACCGTCGTTTCCTGGCTCCCGACCCGCCGTATCGCCAGACTCAGGCCGACCGACGCACTCAGCGGGAGAGGTTTGTGAGTGCCTTCATCGTCAAGGGCCTGCTGCGCGACCGCAGCCGAAGCCTGTTTCCCCTGCTGACAGTCGCGATTGGCGTCTCATTGACCGTGTTGCTTGATGCCTATCTGCGCGGAGCCAGGGAGGGCATATTCGACTCGACGGCCCGTCTTGTCTGCGGCCACGTGGTCGTGACGACACGAGCCCGGACGCAGCAAGGCGCGACCGAGTCCAATGAACTCGCCCTGCTTGGAGTCCGCGACCTGAAAGAAAGTCTGCAGACCGCGTATCCGAACGTGATCTGGGCTGAACGAATCCGCTTCGGCGGCCTGCTCGACGTGCCGGATTCAACCGGACAGACCCGGGCCCAGGTCCCGATTACCGGACTTGCCGGCGACCTCTCGCCCTCCGGGCCGGAACGCCGGCTGCTCCGGCTCGACCGTGCGCTCGCCTCGGGCCGGCTGCCGGAGAAGCCGGACGAAGTCCTCTTGAGTGCCGACCTCGCATCCCACCTCGGCGTCGCCCCCGGCGACCGGCTCACACTCCTTTCCTCCACCATGAACGGCAGCATGGCGGTTGCCGACTTCCGACTCTCGGGCACGGTCAGATTCGGAGTTACCGCGATGGACAGAGGAATGGTGCTCGCCGACATCGCTGGCGTCCGGCTGGCACTTGACATGGAAGATGCTGCCGACGAAATCGTCGGCCTCTTCTCCTCCGGTGGATATGACGACGCCCGCGCGGTCAGAGAAGCCGGCCTGTTCAACGCCCGTCAGCCCGACAACGATTTCGCTCCCCGCATGCAGGCGCTCCGCGACGCCAGCGGTCTTGGCTCAATGATTGACCTTATCTCCTCGGCCTCCGCGCTCATCGTCGCCATACTGGTCATCGCGATGTCTGTTGTCCTCTGGAACGCCGGCCTGATGGGTTCGCTGCGCCGCTATGGTGAAATCGGCATCCGGCTGGCAATCGGCGAGTCCAGGGGCGCGGTCTATCGTTCTCTTCTGGCTGAGGCGTTCGTCATCGGCTTGGTCGGCTCTGCACTCGGCACCGCAGTCGGTCTCGGGTTCAGCCTCTACCTGCAGGAAGTCGGCATCAACATCGGCAGTATGATGAAGAACGCTACGATGGTCATGGACGACGTTATCCGCGCCCGCGTCGCGCCGGCGGGTTTCCTCATCGGATTCCTGCCCGGGCTGCTCGCCACGTTCATCGGCGCGGCCATTTCCGGACTCGGGGTCTACAAGCGCCAGACCGCGCAACTGGCAAAGGAGTTCTCGGGATGATGCTGCTTGCCCTTATGCTCTGTGCCGCCGACCTGCCAAACGGCAACGCCCTGCTCAGCCGCATTGACTCAAACACCGGTTCGGAGAACAAGGTCATCGTCGCCGAGATTAGAATCGCCGGCCGTCGCGGCTCGCGCACGGTCAGGGTCAGGTCGTGGGTCTCGGGCGTTGACCGCTCGTTCACCGAGTATCTCGCCCCGGAGCGGGACAAGGGCACCAAGATGCTCAAGCTGGGAAATGACCTCTGGACCTACACTCCCGCGACCGACCGGGTTCTCCGCATCTCCGGCCACATGCTCCGCCAGTCGGTCTCCGGCTCCGACCTCTCCTACGAGGACATGATGGAAGACCCGAAGCTCGCCAACCTCTACACCGCCGTGACTTCAGGTGCCGACTCGCTTGCCGGCCGGCCGGTCTGGAAGCTCGACCTGACCGCGAAGAAACCCGACGTCTCCTACCAGTCGCGCCGGCTCTGGGTAGACTCGGAAAGGTTCATCGTGCTCAGGGAAGAACGCTTCTCAAAGAGTGGAAAACTGCTGAAGACGAGCGAAGCGCTGGAGGTCAAACAGCTCGGCGGCCGCTGGGTTGCGACGAAAGCACGATTCCGCGATGCGCTCAAGACCGGCGGCGGCACCGAGTTCGTCATCGAAGACATCAAGTTCGATGTCGCCATCCCGCCGGGCCTGTTCTCCAAGGCCTCCCTGCGCCGGTGAGAAGCCCGACCGTGAAGACGTCTGCCACTGTACGAGCCCTGAGCCGCGAGTTCAAAGCACAGGCCGACCCCGAGTACCGCAAATCAGTCCAGCGCTTCTTCAAGGAGCCGGTAAAGCTCTATGGCGTGCGGACGCCGGTGTTCCGCGAGATTGTCCGGTGCCACTGGCAGAAGGTTCGCGACCTGCCAAAGCATGAGATTCTCGGACTATGTGAGGAATTGCTGGCGCTCGGAAATGGCGAGGAACGCGGGGCCGCGTTCGAGTGGGCGCTACGCATGCGCCGCCAGCTCGCGCCCGCCGACTTCTACCGTCTCGAGCGCTGGCTGAAACGCCATGTGTCGAACTGGGCTGCGTGCGACTCGCTCTGCTGCGGCGTGCTCGGCTTCTTTCTGCTCGACCACCCCGGTTTTCTGTCCCGGTTGCGCGCCTGGGCGCGCGCGCGGAACCGCTGGCTGCGCCGGGCCGCGGCTGTCGCCCACATCGTCTCCATCCGCAGAGGCAGAGCATTACCGCAGGCCTGCGCCGTGGCCGGAATTCTCCTCGAAGACCCGGACGATATGGTACAGAAAGGCTACGGCTGGATGCTGAAAGAGATGGCAAACTCAAGACCGCGCGAGGTCTTTGACTTCGTCATGAAGCGCCGCGCCCGTATGCCGCGCACCGCCCTCCGCTACGCAATCGAGAAGATGCCGCGGTCGTGGAAACGTCGGGCAATGGCGAAACCCCGGGAGGCATAGTGGCTGACCTGCACGAAGTAGAAGCGGCTGCCAGAGAAGTCCTGCGCGTCCTCGGACCCGGCTACTCCGAGGCCGTCTACGAAGAAGCGCTGGCCCACGAGTTCCGGCTGCGCGAAGTCGCCTACGAGCGGCAGCGCAACTTCGAGATTCTCTACAAAGGCTACAAGGTCGGCGACGGCCGGGCCGACTTCATCATCAATCCCCTCTGGGCCGGCAAGAGCGGCCGCGAACTCGTCGTCGAGCTCAAAGCCGTAAAGACAATCACCGAGCCGCACAAGCGTCAGGCTCAGGTTTATCTTGTCTCGCTGAACATCGCCGCCGGCGCGGTCGTCAGCTTCGCCGATGACATTCTGGTCGAACCGGTAGCGAAACCGACCCGCAGACCGCAGCGGCAGGTGGTAAAACCGAAGCGTGGCCGTGCCCGGGTCACGACGACGCTGCTGAAGACCGCTGCCACCGAGGTATTCCGCTATTTCGGGCAGGAGTTTGTCTACCGCGAAGACACAAAGAAGCTTTTCCCCGACGCCCTCGCGGTCGAGCTCCGGCTGCGCGGACTCCGGTTCTCCACGAATACGTATCCGGTTCTCTACAAGGGACACGAGGTAGAATCGCACGCCTTCCACCTCACCTTCGTCGACGGCTCGGTTGCCGACGTGAGTTTCTACCGCAAGCCGGAACAGGTCGACGAGACGCTCGAGGAACTGGCTTCGCTGGTTCGGCTGTTCGAGTTGAAGCGCGGCTACGCCGTCTTGCTGCCGGAGAACGACGAAGGCCGCGTCATGGTCAAGCCGGTATGACCGCCGAAGACGTTATCCGCATCCTCGACCTGAAGCCGCTCGAGTTCGAGGGTGGATTCTTTCGCGAGACGTATCGTTCCGGAATCAATGTCCTCGACCGCTGCGGCGCCACCAGGTCGGCCGGCACGGCCATCTACTACCTGTTGACCCCGGAAACCTGCTCACGCCTGCACCGCCTGCCGCAGGACGAAGTCTGGCACTTCTACTCCGGTGACCCGGCGACGCTGCTGCTACTGCACGAGCGCCGCGCGGAAGTGGTATCGCTCGGACCGGACATCGCTGCCGGCCAGCGGCCCCAGATCGTCGTTCCGGCAAATGTCTGGCAGGGCGCAATGGTAACCCCGGGCGGCTCCTGGACCCTGCTCGGCACGACCGCTGCGCCCGGATTCGACCGCGACGACTTCGAGCCGGCCGAACGCCGGGGCCTGCTCGCCGCCTTTCCCAAACATGAAGAGCTCATTCGCCGACTCACCTGAAGGAGGTTTGATGCGAAAGTCCGCCGTCCTCTTGACCGCTGCTGCCGCGCTGCTAAGCCTCACCTGCGACGAGTGGAACTACTCCACCCTTGTCCTGACCGCACAGGTGGCCAAGACCCTGAATCCGGAAAGCAACTCGGCGACCGTCCTCCTCGCCAAAACAACAGTTGCCAACCTTCTCCACGACGACTGGATGGAAACACCGGAACCGGGCGACTCACTCTTCAGCCCGGACCTGTTCCCGGTCAAAGTGACACCTGTTTCCGGAGCAACGGTCACTCTGAACAGCGTTCCCATCCCGGCCAACCCCGTCCCCGGTGTCTACTTCCTGCCCGCCGCCGACCTTCAGCATCTTGCCCGCTACGACCTCGACATCACCACCGCCGACGGCAAACGCGTCACCGCTCACGGCTTCCTCCCCGACAGCTTCTCGATACTCGCGCCGCTGGAAGGCGACTCGTTCGGACCGGGACCGGTCGGTGCGGTCTGGACCCGCTCGGACAGCGCACAGACCTACCTCGTCGGCATCACCCCGGCCGACTCCTCGAGCCCGGCCCAGGGCTGGGCCGATTCGCGCACCGACACCGCCTGCACGATTCCGGCTGCGGCGTTTCAGGACACGCTCGGCAACTTCATCCCCGGCGACTACGTCTTCAGCATCGCCGCGGTCAACGGCGGCTGGAACAAGTCGGGCCTTGACCTGTTCCTCTCCGGCGGCAACGTCTCCGGCGCGCTCGGCGTCTTCGGCTGCGCGGTCCATCCCCGTCCGGTCCTCATTCGCGTCCGCTAGCCTCCCGGCCTGCCCGCGACTGTCGGCATCCCGGAACGGACTGATGCCGGAACCCGTCCGGCAGCCGCGGCCGCATTCCTCCGAACCGGCCCGGGGACTGCCCCCCGGGCGGCCATGCAGTTTTCGCATCGTGCCCCAACGCCCAGGAATCATGTAACTTACATCTGCCGGCCATGCTTGCCCGTTGAGACCTAAAAGTCACGGCTTCGATCGCCTGCCTTTCTCTCAACCGCCCACCCGTCCCGCCCCGACTGCCGTTGCGCCCGCCGCCTGCCGGCACCGGATTACCCAGACAAAGCTTGACAACCGTCAGGTCGACACCGTATAGTCAGTCGTGGGCAGCCCGGCGAGATGCATTCTGTTGTTCATCCTCGCGGTCGGTTCTCCGACCACCGGCCAGCCCACGCTCTCCGCGGTCTGCAACTCGGCCCCGGCACCCGGCCAGCCGGTCATCATCAACGCCGACTGCAGCTTTCCTTCCCCGATTCCTCACCTCACTGCCGACGCCCGGCTTTTCTACTCGCTCGACAACCAGAACTCGTGGCAGGAACTGACCATGACGCACATCGGCCAGCCCGGGTTTGACAGCACCTGGGAAGCTTCTCTTATTGCACCGTCGTCAGGCCTTGTGCGCTACTATATCCGTGCCGCCGACAACTCCGGCTACGCGACCCAATCGCCGTTCAACACAGACAACGTCTGGCCGCCCGGAGCCAGCCTCCTCGCTTCGGTCGCGGCCGAGACCTCCGGCGACGCTTCCGGGGCCGAAGGCCCCTGGCTCGACCTGACCGGCGCGTGGGTCGGTTACTCCGCCGACCGGTTTTACGCCCGCCTGCGCAACAACCACACCGGCTGGCCGACCTACACCTTCCCCCAGCCCTACTACATCTACTCGCTCGGCTTCGTCAACCCCGACGCGCCGTCCGACACCTATGTATTCACGATGAGCTACGCCAGCATTCTCACAATCTACAACACCGGCCTCTACGCCATCAACCGCTACGCCGGAACCTACGAGCGCGTCGGCGACATCGAAGCCAACACCAGCGGCAACCTGCTTTCCTTCCGCTGTCCCGTATCCCGCTTCACCGCCGACCCGCGCTTCGGCCCCTGGCCGAACTCGACCGGCTGGCTCCACGTCGCCGCCGTCACTCAGGCCGTCTACCCCATCGGCGGCAGTTACGTCCGCGACACGACTGTCGCCTGCCGCTTCTACGCCGACCGCACTCCTGTTTTCACCATCAACCAGAACCAGCCGCCCCGGCTCAGCCAGGCCCGAATCGTTCCCGACACCGGCGACCCGGCCACGCCTTTCTGGTTCAGCGTCCGTTACGCCGACGACGACACCAACCTGCCCCTGCTCCGAGCGGTCGTCGTCGACGAAGACACATTCGAGCTGATTCCGTCAAACCACTTCTACGGCAACGGCGTCACGTTCGCGACCACCCGGTCCGGATTCGCTCCCGGCCTCCACGAATACGTTTTCCGGTTCGATGATGGCATGGTGGTCGTCACGACTCCGCCGGACACCTTCATGGTTCTGGGAACCGGCTTCGCTGACCGCAGCTCCCCACCGCGCCCGCGATTCGCGCTGACTCCGAACCCGGCACGAGGCGTCGTCACTCTCTCCGCAACTCCGGGTTCCCCGACCCCGGTCAGCCTCGCGCTCACCGACGTCTCCGGCCGGCCGGTCGGCACCCGCACCGCGACAATCGGCCGCAAGCTCGACCTGCGCCGCCTCAGCCCCGGCGTCTACTTCGTCCGCATCACCGCCGCCGGAACCGACCGGACAGTCCGCCTTCTGCTGCTCGACTGACCCCGCCCGAATCGCCCGCCGGCGCAGCTCCCGCCCGGACCCGACCGCCGCTTGACTGACGCAGCCGGAATCATAATCTATTGACGATGCTGAAACGAATCGGAATCGCCGGCGTCACCGGACTCGTCGGCACAACTCTGCTCAGGATTCTGGAATCCGGCCCGCAAGAAATCACCGACCTGCGCCTCTTCGCTTCGAGTCGCAGCACCGGCGCGAAGGTCCGTTTCCGCGACCGTGACTACGAAGTAAAGGAAGTGGAACCGGAAGGGTTCAAAGACCTCGACGTCGCCTTCTTCTGCCTTGAAGCCGGTCTGGCGAAGAAACTCGCCCCGAAGGTGGCAAAACACTGCCCGGTCATCGACAAATCGTCTGAGTTCCGCCTCCGCGACGACGTGCCGCTCGTCGTCCCCGAGGTCAATCCGGACGCTCTCAAAGGCCACAAAAACATCATCGCCAATCCCAACTGCACCACGATCCCGCTGGTAGTCGCTCTCAACCCGCTCCACCGGCGCTTCGGCCTCGAGCGCGTCTGGCTGGCCTCCTATCAATCCGCCTCCGGCGCCGGCCGCGAACTACTCGACCAGCTCCACTACGAAACCGAGTTCATCGCCCTGCGCCGCCCGCCCGACACGACCGGCAGCCCGCTGCCCGCACAACTCGCCGACAACGTCATCCCGCAGATTGATGCGCTCGATGCCCACGGCCACTCCGGCGAAGAGCTGAAGACGATCCGCGAAACCGCCAGAATCCTCGGTCTGCCCGGACTGAAGGTGACATCGACCTGTGTCCGCGTTCCGGTCACGATTGGCCACTCGCTCGCCGTCACCGGCCGGTTCAGTCGCGCCGTCAAGGTAGGAGACGCGCTCCGCGTCCTCAAGGACGCACCCGGCATCGTCCTCAGTCCCGGCAACGAACTGGCCACGCCGGCCGACTGCCGCGACAAAGACGCTGTCTTCGTCTGCCGCGTCCGGCCCGGCGCCGAGCCGGAAGAACTGAGCTTCTGGGTCACAACTGACAACCTGCGCAAAGGCGCCGCCCTGAATGCAGTCCAGATTGCCGGACTGCTCTTACCGGCCTGAGGCGGCATTGTGACCCGACTCGCGCTGGCTGTCCTCGTTCCCCTCTTTGCTCTCGGCCGCCTGCCCGACTACGCTCCGCACGGCCTGCCTTTGCCCGGTAAGCCGGGTGCGCGACTGGCACAACTCACGCTGGCTGCCGACTCCAGCCACACCTACGACATCCGCCACTACCGGCTCGACTTCGACTTGCCGATGACGAACTCAGGCTACTCCTGCCGCGAACAGGTCTGTCTCAGAAGCGAAATCCCCGCTCTTGACACCTTCTCGCTCCACTTCGCCGGGCTCGTCTGCGACTCGATCAAGCGCTCCGGCGTCCCGATTGCCTTCGCAACCCCGTCCGGTCTCCTGACCGTCGACCTCGACATCCCCCTGCCGCAGGGAGAATCCACGACGCTCGACATCTTCTTCCGCCGCGAGAGCACGGCCCGGCAGGTTGGCTACTTCTTCGCCCGGCCGCCAACAACCCTCCATGCCCATGCCATGACCTGCGGCTGCCCGCGCGACAATCACTACTGGTTCGCCTGCTGGGACTGGCCCTGGGACAAAGCCGAGCGCGGTTGCCAGCTCAACCTGACCGTTCCCGACACCTTTCAGGCCTGCGCCAACGGCTGGCTCGACTCGGTGACGACCGCACCGGGTGGAAAGCGAACATGGTGGTGGCGTCATCCTTTCCCGATTTCCACCTACCTGATGACCTTCTCCGCTTCCCGCTTTGCCCGCTGGGACACGGTTGTTACCACCCCCGGAGGCGAGACCGTCCCGCTGATTCACTACATGTGGCCGCGGGACTCGGCCACCACACGCAGCGTCTACCGGCTCCTGCCGCAGATGATGGCCTACTATGCCGACACGTGCCGCTTTGGGCCGTACCCGTTCGAGCGCTTCGGCCACGTCCTCGGCTACTACGGCTTCCCCTGGGGCGGAATGGAACACCAGACTCAGGTCATGCTCCACACCGGCTACCTGAACGGTGGCGGCGACGCCACTATTGCCCACGAGTTGTCGCACATGTGGTGGGGCGACATGGTGACGCACGTCGGCTACGCCGACGTCTGGCTCAACGAGGGATTCGCGACTTGGGCCGAGTGTCAGTGCATGGGTCACCTCAACGGCCGACCCTGGTTCCAGACCTACATTCGGGGCAAGGCCAGCGCCTACTTCGTTCAGGCCCGCTCCCGCGACTTCCCCATCTACAATCCGGCTTGGAACGACATCTATAACTACGGCATCATCTACTGCAAAGGCGCCTGGGTGATGCGTATGCTCCAGCTTGTTGTCGGCGACACCGCCTGGGACTCGCCCGGAGTCCTGCATCAGGCGCTGCGTGCCTATCGCGACTCGTTCGCCTACGGCACGGTCTCGACCGCCGACTGGCAGCGGCAGGTCGAACGTGCCTCCGGCCTCGACCTCGACTGGTTCTTCACCGAATGGGTCTACAACAAAGGCTATCCGCGCTACGCCCTGACCTGGACCGCCGAACCCGAAACCGGCTATCGCGTCGTCGTCACTCTGACCCAGAACAACGGCACCGGCGTCCCGCCGGTCTTCCACATGCCCCTGCCGGTCCGGTTCTGGTGCTCCGGCGTCTCCCGCGATGTCACGCTCCGGCCCGACAGCACCGTCTTCACCGACACGTTCTACTTCGCCGAGGCTCCGGACAGCGTCCGTATAGACCCGGACAACTGGGTTCTCGACTCGAACTACGTCACTGCGATTGCCGCCCCCGGCCGTAACCCCCTGCTCGGCCCGTCCATCATCTCGGTCAGCCCTAATCCAGCACGTGGCTGCGTAAACCTCCAATTGCCGATTGCCGATTGCCGATCTCCGGGAGCAAAGATGCTGCTCCGCATTACCGACATCTCCGGCCGGGTTATATCCACCCGTTCGCTCGACACCCGGCAGTCGCGCTCCACCATCTATCTCCGTCTGCCCGCCGGCGTCTACTTCGCGCAGCTGGTCGCCGCAGACACCGGCCCTTTTGTCCGCTTCGTCCTGACCGACTAGAACTTGAGCACCCGCCGGGGTCCGGCCTTGGGAGCGAAATAGACTCCGGGCGCTAGCCGGCTCAGATCATTCGCCCCCGGCCTCAGCTCCAGCACCCTCCGCCCCGCCGCGTCCAGTAATTCGGCCCGATTGCCGCTCCGCTGCGTCCAGACATCAAGCATCAGCACTCCCCGCACAATGGTCGCACGAGTTGTCGCCCGGCCGCCCGCCATCCGCGGCGCCTCAAAAATCCCCACCGGAAATCCCGTCGGATAGTGATAGCCAATGTCAGGCACGCCTAAGTCGTAGACGGAATCGGTACGCGTCGTCCACGCATGCATGAGCGAATCAAGGTTCAGACCGCCGGCCGGCTCGAGGGTGTCGCCGGCGTCCACGCACGGGCTGGTCTGTGGCTGGCCCGCCGCCGTCTGACTCAGGTAGTAGCCGCCCCGCAGCCCCGCGGCAAACAACGGGTCGCCCGTGATGTCGCCCGGGCCCATCGCGCAGCCGACGAGCGTATTGTTGTAGTAGCTGTTGTGTAGCGACACGACCTCGCCGCTCTGGCTTGACGTGTAGTTGTAGATACCTGAGCCGCTGGTCGCCTGATTATTGGCGATGATGTTGTTCTTGACATAGCTGGTGCAGCGCATGTCCGAGTAAATCCCGCCGCCGTTCGACCATATGTGCGGTCCTTCACATACGTTGCCGGCGATAGTGTTGCCGACAATCAACGGCTTGGCGCCACTGTAGAGCCTGATGCCGGCCCCGTACTTCCAGGCATCGGTGGCGCAGCGGTTGTTGATAATGAGATTGCCGAATATCACCGGCTTTCGCTCCGTGTCCACAAAGATACCTGCACCGTAGGCACGGCAGGCCGAACCGGTGTCCGACAGGAGCACATTCTCGGAAATGACGTTCTGGTAGATGAGCGCGTCGGCGTCGCAGTAGATTCCGCCGCCGTAGTTGCGAGCGCTGTTAAGCAGGGTGTCGTGGTGAATGTAGTTGTAGCAGATTTCCGGCCGCGCCCCAGCCTGGGCGGTAATGTACATCCCCGCGCCGTAGTTCCAGCTCTCGACTTCCTTGACGCAGGCATCAATCTCATTGCCGGCCACGAGAGGGCTGAACCCGGCGGAATCGCTGCTCAGATAAACTCCGACACCACGACAGGCGGTTACGCGGTTGGCGGCAATCGTCGCGCTGCCGGCGCAGGAGATTCCGGCCCCGCCGCCACTGGCGGAGTGGCCCTTCTGGAAAGTGAAACCCCGGACTTCTGTTGCCCGGGTGAAGCTGCCCGAGCCCATCGTCAAGCAGACTCCGGCAAGGCCACCATCGACAATCGTCGCTGCCGACCCCGCCGACGACAGCAACTTGATTCCGTCGACTGAAGGCCAGACAAGATTCTCATTATAAATGCCAGGCTGCACCAGCACTGTATCACCGTTCCCGGCCAGATTCAGCCCGGCCTGAATCGTCGCAACCGAGTCCGGCACGACAATCACGCGTCCCAAAGCCGCGGTGGCCAGAGCCAGCCCTGCGATGACTGCACTCTTCATTGCGCCTCCCAGTATCCGCGCCAGCATAGCCCGAGCAGCGCCCTAGTCAACCCGATAATGCTCGACGACATCGGCGCGAACAACAGAGGCCATCCTTGGGTTGACATTCCTCCGCTGACATATATATTGGGGCCAGAAACGGAGGTCATAATGCCCAAGCGTATGCTGGTTATGCTTGCATTCTTGATCGCCGGGCCGGTGACTAGGGCCATGGCGGTCGAGGATGCGACCCTGCTGTCGGGAAACAGTGGGGCCACGTTCACCCTGCCGCCGACCGACGACTCGATGCTCGTGAAGCTCGACTCCATCACATCGCAGAACACATACCAGTGCATCTACGTGCGGAACGACACGGTCTTCTGCGCGCTGCAGGCGGGCGAGGTCCATTACCGCAATCGCCTTACCGGCGCGCTCATCAATTCGTTCACCCTGCAATCCGGCTCTTCGGCCATCGCTATCTGCCCGTTCGGCGATTCGCTCTGCGTCTCCCGCCTGTCGAGCCCGGAGAAGTGCGAGGTCTATACCTTAAGCGGAGCCTACGTCCGCAGCTTCACTCCGACCGGAAACCCTCAAATCCGCGGTCTCGACTGGGACGGCACGAAGTTCTGGTCCACCACCTACGACGGCTCCGAACTCCGTATCTACACGATGACGCGTTCCGGCACCGTGCTCCGCACGCTCAACCGTTCCGGTGGCATTCAGTCGACCATCGCCCGCGACCTGGTCCTCGACCCGATGTATCCCAACCGGCTGTGGACTTCGCCGAGCACATCTCCGCCGCACTCACTGATGTACGTCGGTTTCGACACCAGCGCCAACACCTTCACCCCGCTCGCGACCTTCCCTACCGGCCTGCCCTACTACATGTCCGGCATCGGGTTTCGGAACGACCCGGTTGTCGGCGGCTGCGTCTATGTCAGCACTTTCTCGGGTCAGTGGATCTGGCGATACAAGGTTCACGAGCCGGTCGCGCAGCAGGTGCGGGTGCTGGTGCTCTACTCTGACTACGGTCCGCCGGATACGACGCTCGGCGTGCGCCTCGTCGCGCTGGGTGACTCGGTATGCTACCGCGACGTCCAGACTTCGACCCCGACGCTGGCTGAACTCCTGCCCTACAACGCGGTCCTTGCCTATTCAAACTACAGGTTCGCGGATTCAGTCGCGCTGGGCAACGTCCTTGCCGACTATGTCGACGCCGGCGGCGGCGTGGTCATCTGTATGGCCGCGTTCGCATCCGGCTGGGAGTTGGGTGGTCGGGTGATGACCGGCAACTACGCCACTCTTGTTCCGTCCACGTATGCCATCACCGTGACAACGCTCGGCTGGCACAACGCTGCCCATCCGATAATGGCCGGGGTCACTTCGGTGCAGGACATGTACATTTCCTACAGTCCGTTGGCGGCCACGGCCGAGTCGGTTGCCAACTGGGCCGACGGCCGTCACTACGTCGCGGTCAGCGCAAACGAGAAAGTTGTGGGCATAAACCAGTTTCCGAGCATCCACGGCTATCCCCAGCGCCAAGGCGACTGGGGGCTGGTAATCCACAATGCGCTCTCGTTTGTGGCGGGGATTTCGACCGGAATCGAACAGGAACAGAAAGCACTCGCGCCCGGCTTCGTGTTCGCCGTCGGTCCCACGCCGGCACGGTCGCAGGTCACCATCAGCTACGCTACTCCCGAACCGGGAACCGCCGATATCAGAATCTACGACTCCAACGGTCGGCTGGTCCGCTCGTTGCCGGGCCGAACCGGTCCGGCTGTCCGTCACGCCACCTGGAATCTGAACGATACCCGCGGGCAGCCGGTCGCGCGCGGAATCTACTTCTGCAGGCTCGACGCAGCCGGCAGGACCCTGAGCCGCAAGCTCATCGTCGGGCGCTAGGGATAGCACACGAGCAATCTGGCGGCGGCCTTCGGGCCGCCGCTCTGCTTTGCTGCCACCCACTGCTCCGGAACGGGTTTTTCAAGCATGTCCCCCGGGTGCCACCGCTGATCACGACCGACGGGCTGCCTCCGCTCCGGCAATGCATCCGGCGTGATTGTAAAGGTGAACTGAGGCTGTGACGTGTCTGTCCTTGACTTGATTCGCCTACGGGCGAGAATATCTGCCCACTGAGAAGAAAGGAGACCCTGATGCGAATCGCTGTGACGTTGCTGGCCGGGTTGCTCCTGACCCTTGCCGCCTGCCCGACGAAGCCGCAGCCGCCTGCTCCCACACTGCGAACAGACGAGCCGGCCCCGGCCGAAACTGTCCCTGTTCGCGTAGCTGCCGGCGAATCGGCACAGCCGACCCCGCCAAAGACCACGACCAAGCCGACGACTCCCCAAGCCGACACTCCGGAACCGGTAGCGGCGCCCGCCGACTCAGCCCGGGCACCGGAACTGCCCAAGCTCTGGGACTTCTTTGCCACGTGGTGCCCGCCCTGCAAACAGCAGGCCCCGATAATCGAAGAACTGGCCCGGGAGTATCAGGGCCGGATTGAAATAGTCTCGATTGACACTGACCGCAACCCGGCACTGGCCGAGAAGTTCAAGATCAAGGCGATTCCGACTCTCGTCTTCCTCGACGCAAACCAGCGCGAGCTGTCGCGCAACGTCGGGTTCCTCTCCAAGGAAGGAATCCTCGCCAAGTTCCGCGAGCACGGTTTCATCCAGTAGGCTCGAACGCGGCGGCGACTCCGGTCGCGTCCTCCCCGGCCGTCAGACTTGCAGTATAAGCTTGACGGTCGTGAAGTAGATAAAGAGACCGGTGATGTCGACGATCGTTGTCAGTGCCGGGCTGGCAACGACCGCTGGGTCGAACTTGAGCTTCGCCGCCGCCATGGGCAGAACTGCGCCGATCAGGGTTGACGTCACGACCTGAATCGCCAGCGCCGCGGCAACAGCAACGCCTATCAGCCAGAGCGGATGCCCACCGGTGAGACTCGCCCGACCATGAAATAGAAGAACCCGGCCCCAAGCCAGAGCGCCGAGCAGCAGCCCGAGCATCAGTGCTACCTGCAGTTCCTTGAGCAGCACTCGCAGCAGGTCGCGGGGAGAGATCTCCTTGAGCGCTAGCGCCCGGATTACGAGTGTTGCCGACTGACTGCCGGTATTGCCGCCGGTGTCGGCCAGCATCGGCATGAACGTCGCCAGCACTGCGAACTGCAGCAGCAGCCCCTCGAAGCTCTGAACGATGTAACCAGAAACCAGCCCCAGCGCGGCCAGCACAACAACCCAGACTGAACGCCGCTTGAAGTGCATCCAGGACGGGGTGCGCAGGTAGCCGGCCGCTTCGTGGCTGCCGGTGATGGCCATCAGCTTCTCGATATCTTCGGTCTGCTCTTGAACGATAACGTCGAGCGCATCGTCGTGCGTGATTATGCCGACGAGCGCTCCGCTTTCGTCAACCACCGGCAGAGCGAGGAGGTCGAACTTCTGAATCCGGCGGGCCGCTTCTTCCTGGTCGTCATTGACCCGGACCGAAATGACATCCGGGTGCATGACGTCGCGGACCAGCCGGTCCGGCCGGGCCAGAATCAGGTCTTTGAGCGAAACCTGCCCCAGCAGCCGTCGCTGCTCGTCCACGACATAGGCGTAGTAGATGGTCTCCTTGTCCGGCGCCTCACGGCGGAGCCGCTCCAGCGATTGGGCCACGGTCTGGTCCGGGGCCAGCGTCGCGTAATCCGAAGTCATGATGGCGCCGGCGGTCCGCTCGGCGTAAGACGCAAGCCGACGGATATCCTCGCGCTCCGCCTGCGCCAGCGCCGGCAGCAGCGCCTCGCGCCGTCTCTTCGGCAGCTTCTTGAACAGGTCGGCCCGGTCGTCCGGCGGCATGTCGGCGACGATTCGTGCCATGTCGTCGCGGCTCAGAATACCCAGCAACTCGACCTGCCGGTCCTGGTCGAGATTGGTGAACACCTCGGCCTGCAGCGCCGGTGCCGCGTGACGCATTATCTCCCACGCCTCGGCCGCCTCGAGCGCCGACAGCATCTCGGCGACAACAACCGGGTGGGTTGTCTCGCAGAACTCGCGCAGCGCTTCGAACTGACCTTCGGCGACAAGCTCACGCAGTTCCGGGACGAGCAGCGGATTCTTCATTGTTCACCTCCGCAGGAACGATTCTCCGGTTCGGTCGGTCTCTGACTGCGGCCGGAGATACTACGCAACCGTGCCGGGACGTCAACCCGGCCGATGTGCCACGCAGCTAGTGGCGAACCAGTCGCAGCCCGCGCACGAGCTGAAACCAGGCCTGCACCCGGATATCTTCGTTGGCAATCCGTATCTGCGTCACCTTGACAACGCCGTAATAGCCGTCGGCGGTGCGCAGACCAAAGCTTACCGGCACGGTCGTTCCCAGTGCAACCGTCTTGCGCAGCGCGGTGTCGCCGACCGCCGGAACCGGCCCCTGCTCGTCGGCCAGCCGGGCCAGCAGCGTCGCACGCCAGCGGCCCGGCGGTACGCTCCCGCCCGGGTCGAACGGTGCGGTATCGGGGCTGGCAACCTGATATGTCGGCCCGTTCGAGCCCGGTGCGAAATCGGTGCAGAACCAGTCCACTGAATCGGCGTAGAGCGTATCGGTCATCCGGAATGCCTTGGCGGTTCCGAGCAGCCGGTCCCAGCCGCAGCCGGGCTTGTCCGGCCCGGAAATCTCGCCAATGGTAATGGTGCCCGTGCTCATGGGCACAGTAGAGAGTGGGACGGTATCCTCGTAGACGGCAGAGCCGAATAGTGCGGCAATCTTGTATGTTCCGGTCAGCCCGCGCGGGTCATGCACAGCTGCCAGCGCCGGAGTCTCGGCCACCACCGCGAAACCCTGCCCGCCAATCTCCTTGAACAAAAGGCGATACCGGCTCGGCTCGCCCTCAACCGGCGGGCTCCAGAACAACCGGACAGTCGTGTCGCTCGCCGCCTCGATTCCAAACCCGGTCGGCGGCCCGCCCGGAATAGTCACCACGGTAACGACAAGAGTATCCGACCAGCTTGTCATCTGGCCGCGGCTGTCGCGCGCCCGCACCGCCAGCACATAGCTGCCGGCCGTATCAAATGTATGGTCGGCCCGATACCACGAGTCGCTGTGAACCGGCCCGCGCCAGTCCGCCACGACACCTCCCCAGTCAACCTGATACCAGAGACTGTCGTTCTGGGGATGCGCAGCCCGGAACCGATACTGATAACTGACCCCGGTCGTGCAGAACACCGGCCCTTCCGGCTTCTGCGGTCTTCCCGGCGGCAGCAGCCGGATTGCCACCGGATAGTCCTTACTCCAGTCGGTCTCAAGCATCCGGGCATCACGCGCCATCACCCGGATAACGTAACTGCCCGACTCGGCATAAACATGCTCGCGCCGCACCAACTGACCGCTGGCATAGAACGGCGACCATTCGATACTCGAAGTATCGCCCCAGACAATCTTGTACGCCACCTCCTCGCCTTCCGGGTCGGTCGCGCTGACCGTAAACGTCAAGCGCTCGCCCGGTCGGCCGCTGCCCGGTCCGGACAGCTCGGGCACAGCCGGTGGCCGGTTGCGCTGGCACGCAACCCCGGCCAGCATCGCTATTGCCACCACTACGAGTCGCCTCACCTGGACTCCTTTCGTCGCTACGAGCCCTCTCCACAATACCCGAACCCTTCTCTCTGGTCAAGACCACCGCACGCAGACTCGGTCACGGAATACCCGCCCGACATTCTCACCGGCAGACCTTAGCCTCTCGGCCCCTGCCCGACCGCCGTTGCTAATGCCGGATTCTGCGCCGTCCCGGGGACTGTCCCGGGACACGCCCCCTAGATGCCGCCCCGAACCAGCCGCATCCCGACGCCAACACGTAACGTATTGACCTATTTTTACTTGACAGACATCACCACGACCAGCGCTTCAAACCCGGCAACCGCATCATTGCACAACAATGCAATAAGCGGACTCGCCTGAGTCTCCTGAGGCCTGAGCCTGAGACTATTACATGCCTTCTTCATCATCCGGATGTGCAGGTGCGACAATGTCGCCGGTCGCGAAGCATAAGTCGCGTATATAGTCAGCTTAGGAAAATAGCTCGAATTGTCGCACCTGCCGTGTCAGCGTCTGGCCTCGATTCGTGATGGCAACATATTGATATTACAATGTTTATACACTAAGCCATTAGGCTGCACCATGGCATAAAATGTGCTTATTACAAACGCGAGCTTTCATGTATCCGCACCATGGGCCACTTGGGTGGTCGGACTCTCCGGTGAACTTGGAGACGTCTGACACCAGACCAGTACACTCCTCAAGACAGGCAGCCACTTGCCGGCGCAGGGTCGCAAAGATCCACCCCGTGCAGTCACAAACCCCTCAACACCGAACCGGGTCATCGCTTGCCCCAAAGGCATTGCGACCAAGCCATACACACCCACTCGGTTCGAACCTCGAGAGTGCCTGGATGGCACCCCCTTGCGACTGCTCCTGGTCCTGCGCCGGCAAGCTGGCAACTCTCCCCAAGGTCTTGGCCGACCTCGGGTAACGTCCGAACCGACTGCGATTCCGCGGAGCCCTGACGGGCTCCGATTACTATTCCTCAAGCCGGCAGCGTGGTCGCAGCGACATCTGCTGCGATTGCAGTATCTTGCGCCTGCAGGCAGCAGGCCGGACCCATTCTCCGGCCATCCCGGCGACTGTTCCCGGAAGCGCAGCAACTGGCATCGCTTCATAAGCTTACGTGCGCAACCCGACGTCCCGCAGTATGGCACGCGACTTGCTGAATCACTCGGCAACTTCACGCTCGGTGTTGAGGGTGTGAAACCGTAGAAGACTGCCGCTATCGCGCAGAAAAACAAGGGGCCACGGGTGTGCCTTAGAACACCCACATAATGGAGGGTCAGATGACACGCAACACGCTCGTTGCGCTGCTGCTCGCACCGCTGCTGGTCGGGTCGGGCACATTGCTGCTCGGTCAGACCGAGTTCCACCGCCCGCTGAACGATGACCCGGCCGGTTTTACGGCCGACCCGCCGGCTGACCGAAACGAACCGATTCAAGCACCGACACCAATCGCACCCCCGGACAATTCCAAGGGCCGCAACCGCCAGCCGGTCCTCGAGGTCGGGGTTCCGGCTAACGTTGACCTGCTCAACTTCGTCGTCTATCCGGTCGGCTCCGACGAACCGGTGGCTGAGACCTACACCAACGACCCGAGCTGGCCGGTCGAGCCGTTACAGGGCGACTTGCTGCCGGTCGGCGAATATGTCTGGACCTGCCGGGCTCTATTCAATGCCGGCTGGAGCGACTTCTTCATGCCTTTCTGGCGCTTCGAGGTTGAGAAGACCGACCCTGACAATCCTCTCGACGACATCGGCAAGCGGACCGAGCTCCCGCCCTCACCAACACCCGTATCGCCGCGACACCGATCAAAAGGTCGCAACGGCGACATAACGCTCGTGGTCACCGGGGGTCTGGACTACGACGAGTTCCACTTTCGCGTGGATGGCGGCAACTCCGGCCACGGCGTCTGGGAAGGCTACACCTCAAGACCGGAATGGCGTGTGCCGAGGTTCCCGGTGTACGTCTACGGAACATTCAACTGGACCTGCCGGGCCCGACTGGGCGGTCTCTGGAGCAACTGGTTCGCACCCGAGTGGACGTTCGAAATCGAGAATCCTACGACTCAGCCCAACGGCGACATGACGAGCGCAATCTACCCGGTCAGCTCGGTCGCGGTCACGCCGAACCCGGCCCGCTCTGGCACCGAGCTCCGGTTCCTGCTGGCCCGTGACTGTCACGTCACCGCCGTGCTCTATGACGCGCAGGGCGCGTCGGTTCGAACTCTCGCTGCCGGCCGACTGGCAGCCGGCAGCCACGGTCTCTCCTGGAATGGCAGAGACGACATCGGCCGCAGAGTGGGCGCCGGGACCTACCTGTGCCGAATCACTGCGGACGGCGCTTCCAGCGTGGTTCGCATCACAATATCCCGGTAGCTTCCTCCTTGCAGGCTCCCCCGCTTTCGCGGGGGAGCCTGTATCTCTCTTGGGCCAATCCGACGCGCTGGACGAATCTAGCGCACGTAAACTACTTTCCCGCCCGCGTCCCCGACCTTCATGAAGTAGACACCGCCCTCGGCCTGAGCCGGTCGCCAGACAAAACTCCCGACCCGGCCCTGCGGCACCAGCGTGAACGACTCGGCCACGCGTCCGGCAGCATCGAACACAACCACCGGCACCGGCTCACTGCGGGACAGCGAGTAGCTGACCGTTGTTCTGCCGCTGAACACCCGCGGCGCGATCGAAAGCGCCCGCACGACCCGGCCCTGCTCCGACTCGGCGACCGCGACCGGCGGCGCAAACCACTCCATCGCCGAGTCGGAACTCGCGGCCATCGCCGTTACTGTGCGACCACCACAGATTACCCAGGCCACAATCTGGCTGTCGCCCGGCGCAATCGTATACGGCCCTGACGACGACAACGCATGCCAGTTGCCCTGCGTGGTGCCGGTTGTTGAGCGCAGCCTGCCATCCATGAACTTCATCTTCTCGGACTTCGTGAACCCGTCGTTGATGTAGGTGTTATGACTGATGCAGTTCGCGTAGCCGTTCATCCCCACCGGATAGATGTGTCTGACTCCGAGCGCCAGCGTCTCGCCCGAGGAAGCCGATTTGATATACGCGAGATTACGGACGGAGTCGGTCCCGGCGAAATCATACTGGTCGTTCGCATTCCACGGCGCGGTCCGGAAGTCGCAGGCGACTCCGACGTAGAGCCCGGTCAGTGGCTCAGCGCTGTTGTTGTGAATCCGGTACTCAATCACCACGAAGTCCTTGTGCACGAGTCGGGCACTGACGTAAGAACGCTGAGTGACGGTCAGCCCCTTCGGCTCGGGATGCGCCGCGTCGGAAATCACGCAGCGGTACTCCTGCTCGCCAAGTTCGGCCGGCACCACCATCCGCAGCGACTCCTCCATCCGGAAGTTAAGACTGGTCTGCCGCCACGGCACGCCGTAGTAGTTGTCGCAGACCCAAACCGTGTCGGTCCCGAGCATCAGCCCGCCGTGCATCATCGCCGACGAAGACCACTGCCTTGTCTTGGGGTAGATGAACCCGAGCCCCTCGCCCCGCCACTGCGTCGTGCCGATGCCGCCGTTGGCACAGACACCCAGCACGAAGTCGGCGGTATCGTGCACCGCCCACAGCCCGCCGCGAGCATACTTCAACCCGACGACCGGCTCGAACACCGAATACCAAGAACTGTAGCCGTTGCTGACCACCAGCGTCAGCTCGGCCCGGTGTCCCTGCGGACAGTCCCGACTCACCACCACGTGGTAGACATCCCCGACCGCAGTATCGCCTGCCGCAACCGTTCCATAGCTCGACGTCGAATCGGTCACGAGGACGTAGGGCGATGCCGAACGCAGAACCCCGGTCACGCCCGATGCCTGAGCGTTGCCGACATTCCGCACGACGAGAGACAGGTCAACGTTTTCGCCCGGGTCCAGCCGTCCGTTCGGGTCGTCGACCCGCATGTAGTCGTAGACAACTAGCGGCGCAATTCCGGCCGACCTTGTCCGCACCGTCGCCTCGTGCATCGCCGCGTCCTGTCCGGTGACAGAGACGGTCAGTGTCCAGGTATCATGCAGTGCCGGCAGATTGACGAACGCTCTGCCCTGCGCATTGGTGACTGCCCGGCCCAGAAGGTCGCTCCCGTGCCGGACCGCGACCCGCGCGCCTCTGAACGGCGCGTGACCGCACTCCACGACGACCTCGAACTGCTGCGGCACCGCTGCAATCGTGTCTTCATGGACAACCGTCAGCGCCTGCGGTGGCCGGCGCCACATCAGCATCGTCGGGTCACCCTGCAGGGTCCAGCCATAGACTGACCAGCGGTAAGTCATCTGTGAGAAAGCGGCATTCCGGTAGAAATCCTTGGCCAGGCCGTACGCCTGCCCCTGCGTCATTCCCTTCAGGTAGTTGTTATAGAACTCCATGCAGAGATTCTCGCTCGGCCCCATGTTGGGCGGCGCGCCCCAGCCATAACGGGCGTTGAGACAGGTCGAAACCGCTCCGCCGTTGCTGACGGTCACGAACCGCTCGCCGAGACAGTCATTCTGGTCGAAATTGCCGCAGTCGCAGGCCATCGAGTTGACGATGCTCGGCTTCGCCGTGTTGGTCAGCGACTCGAGATTCGAAATCGAGAAGGTGTAACCGAAAGCCATGACCGCGCCGTGGCCGGCGAAGTGGAACATGTGCCGGCCGGAGTTGATGGCCGCGACCACGGTCCAGGGCGGCATACTCAGCATCGAATCCACCTGCCACGGCGAATAGGCCGAAAGCGCCAGCGCGATGTTCTTGTTGATGATGCGGCCGTAGTAGTCAATGGACGACCAAAGGTCCTCGAACGGCAGCAGCACGTTGTCAAGGTAGCTCGTATCGGGATGGAGCTCATAGGTCGTGTCCTTCCGTAGAAACGTCGCCGCGTGCGTGGCATCGTCGAGCGGCAGCCGACCGACGTAGATGTCGGCGAACAGGTCAACCGAGTCGCCGGTCATCTCCCCGAAGTAGGAGTTGCCGTTTGCGTTCCATGTTCCGTCGAGGTCTGAGAAGTATAGGTCCGCAGGCACGTTGTAGGGGGAGTAGTCTAGATATCCGGTGCGGTAGGGAACATGCTGAACGTCGCCAGCCAGAATGACGTACTTCAGCCCGCGCGTCGCGAACATGTCCTTGAGGAAGTTGCGCACCTTCTCGGCGTTGTCCGTGCCCGGGTACCGCGCGTAAATGGTATCGGTCGTAAACACCTCGGCGATGTAACCCTTGCGCCCGAGGTAGTTATTGAAATCCCGCAACGCCGTCTTCAGAGTCTGAGACGTAACCACCGCGACGTCCAGCTCGTTCGCAATGTCCGGGGCAGTGACCGGCGGCACCATCCGGCTCACGTCGGCCGGATTGACCACCAGCCGTGCCACCATATCGGCCCCGAACTCGACCTGCCCCGGCATCAGCGTCTGAACCGGCACCGAGTTCTCGCAATAGCGCACCGCCAGCTCGGCCCGAGTCGCCACCAGCAGCCGGCCCGAGGCCGGATGATACCGAAACGGACAGAACAGAAATCCGGCAACCCTGAACCCGGTCTTGTTGCCGGCCGGAATCGCAGTCAGCGCCTCTGTCGGAAACGGCGCGTCGCTGGAATAGACCGCCGGCTCGGGCGCGGCGAACCCGACCGAGTTCCACTGCGAGAAAGGGCGCATCGGCTGAACCGGATGCAGCACGAGCCCTGTGCCCAGTTCGTGCCACTCGACCGAGACGAGCTCGATTGCCTCGAGCTCCGAACCGGGCGGCAGCAGCACATTACCGGAAAGCACCGGCAGCAGCGGCGTTCCCGGCTCAGTCGTCGTCACCGTAACCAGATTATCGTTGCCCGGAATCAGGTTCACCACTGTGAACCCGTTCTGCCGCGCGAGCACGACTTCGTCCGGCCGCACGGCGAGCGCAACCGGAACGACTCCGGCGAAAGCGACACACGCCGCAAGGCATATCACAGCAAACACCTTCACGGGTCCTCCTTATGGACTTGGCTCTTCGGCAAGGGGAGACATCGACGGTCTTTGATTATCGGCCAGCTGCGGTCAGAGTCAAGACTGTTGCCCCGCGCCGCGGGCCTCCAGCCAGCATCAACCCACGGCCGCTCTGCTGCCTTGACCGGCTTTGGTGCGGGTCTAGAATCATCCCGTGACCGGCAGTACCTCCCGATTCCGCCTGACTGCGCCGTTTCAACCGACCGGAGACCAGCCGGAAGCGATCGAGCGGCTGGTCGAGTTCCTGCAGTCCGGGGCAAAGTTCTCGACGCTGCTTGGGGTGACCGGCTCGGGCAAGACATTCACGATGGCCAGCGTGATTGCCCGGCTGAACCGGCCGACCATCGTCATCTCCCACAACAAGACACTGGCCGCCCAGCTCTACGGCGAATTCAAGCAGTTCTTTCCCGAGAACGCGGTCGAGTACTTCATCTCCTACTACGACTACTACCAGCCCGAGGCCTACGTCCCCGAGCACGACCTCTACATTGAGAAGGACGCCTCCATCAACGAGGAAATCGAAAGGCTGCGACTGCGGGCAACCTCGAGCCTGATTGAACGGCGCGATGTGGTCGTGGTCGCGTCGGTCTCGTGCATCTACAATCTCGGCGAGCCTTGGGAGTTCCGCGAAGCCCTCTTCCCCATCGAACTCGACGCCAACCTGGACCGTGAGGAGCTGATTGACCGGCTCGTCGGCCTCCAGTACACCCGCAACGACTTCGACCTGAAGCGCTCGACCTTCCGGGTGCGCGGCGACGTGGTCGAGGTCCATCCGTCGCACCGGGACTACGGAGTGCGGGTCGAGTTCGACGGCAACCGCATCGGCCGGCTGAGCGTCTTCGACATCGTTTCCGGCGACGTGGTCGAGCGGAGCCAGCGGATTGTTGTCTACCCGGCCCGGCACTTCGTGACCAGCGAAGAACGGCAGGAAAATGCACTGGCCGCGATTGAAGCCGAACTCGCCGCCCGGGTCGCCGAGCTGGAAGGGCAGGGCAAGCTGCTCGAAGCCCAGCGGCTCCGGACCCGGACCAGGTTCGACATCGAGATGATACGCGAGTTCGGCTACTGCCCGGGAATCGAGAACTACTCCCGCCACTTCCTCGGCAGGCAGCCGGGTGAGAGACCCTACTGTCTGCTTGACTACTTCCCCTCCGACTACCTGATGGTGATTGACGAGTCCCACGCGACGATTCCGCAGGTCCAGGGAATGTTCAACGGCGACCGCTCCCGGAAGCAGGTGCTGGTCGAGTTCGGGTTCCGGCTGCCGTCATGCCTTGACAACAGACCGCTGCGGTTTGCCGAGTTCGAGTCGCTCATCAATCAGGCGGTCTTCACCTCGGCGACTCCGGCCGACTACGAACTCACACATTCGCCGGGCCGAATCGCAGAACTGATTGTCCGGCCCACCGGTCTGGTTGACCCCAAGATGACCGTCAGGCCGACAAAGAATCAGGTCGACGACCTGATTCACGAAATCCGGGAAAGGGTGAACCGCACCGAACGCGTGCTGGTGACGACACTCACCAAGCGCATGGCCGAGGACCTTGCCGAGTATCTGGCCGAGATGGGAATCCGGGTCAGGCACCTCCACTCGGAAATCGGTGCCCTCGACCGGGTCGAGATTCTGCGCGGCCTGCGCCTCGGCGAGTTCGACGTTCTCGTCGGCATCAACCTGCTGCGCGAGGGGCTTGACCTTCCCGAAGTATCGCTGGTGGCGATTCTCGACGCCGACAAGGAAGGTTTCCTGCGCGACGAGCGCTCCCTGATTCAGACCGCGGGCCGGGCCGCCCGGCATGTGCGTGGCGAGGTGATTCTCTACGCCGACAACCTGACCGGCTCGATCCGCCGGGCGCTGGCCGAAACCGACCGCCGGCGGCAGAAGCAGCTTGAGTATAACCAGCGTCACGGCATCACCCCCCGTTCAATCGAGAAATCGGTCGAGCAGGTGCGGGAAACGACCGCGGTGGCGGACGCGAAGGCGACCGAAGAAACCGCGGACGGCGAGTGGCGGGCGACCGATGGCGAGGACCGGCACGCCGTGATTGCGAAGCTGCAGAAGGAGATGGAAGAAGCGGCCCGGGCCCTCGACTTCGAGAAGGCAGCGAAGTTCCGGAACCGGATTCGCCAGCTCCGCCAGCAGATTGACGACGAGGAGTGGAAGGAACACCGCCGGCGGCGGCTGCGGAAGCGCTAGCGACGCAGGCGGAGGCGTGAGATTACATATCTGCGTTCTGTGGCGACAGCGCGGGGGCCGGGTGAAACTGCTTGAGTAGCGGCCTCGCTTCCGGGCCCGCCCCCTGACCCGGAATCGGCTCCGGCTGTCCGCTCCGGAATGCCGGCTGTACCGGCAACTGCTCCGGCACTGCCCCGGGGCAGTGCCTCTCCGGCCGGAGTCAGGCCAGCCGAAGGTCAGAAAGTGCTTGCCGAATCAGACGTTGGCAGACCGGACGGAGCGGCTTCGCGGCCCGATGCGTTAGCAAACGCCGGACCGAAAGCTCTAATAGAGCTGGAGCCTGCCCTGCCGGCTCAGTCCAGGAGCGCGACGCGACCGGGGTCTTTCGCTCTTTCGACCCGGACGGAGAGATGGAATTGCCGCGCGCTGCCGGTCTGAACTGAAGGCCAGCTGCGCCGGGTCCGGCCGAGAAGTCAGGCCGGCGTCCGACCGGGCCGGCGCGGCAGCAAATTCTGGCCCACGCCCCCCCAGAAACCGGGAACCCGCAGGGCCTGAACCGGGCAGATCTCGACGCAGCAGTAACAGCGTATGCACTTACTCCGGTCGATTGTCGGCAAAGGCGTCATGACGATAGCCTGCGCCGGGCAGTTGTCGGCACAGCGGCGACACCGGATGCAACGCGTGTGGCGCAACGCAGGCCAGCGCCGCATCAGCGAGTACACCCCGCGAATCATTCCCGACATCACCCGGTGCAGCCGCTGTGACGGCAGCCGGAAGCCCCGAATCCGCTCGAAATCGCCCAGAACTTCCACTTCCTCCGGAGAGACCGGACCCAGCCCGCGCTCGGCCGCGATGCGCAGCATCGGTATCCGCTCCGGAGCCACGCCGGCCATCCGGGCGAGAACCGAGTCAACCGCAACCGGATGCGCGCCGGTAATCAACTTGCCGATAGCAAGGACCCGGCCGGCAGAAGGCCCGTTCTGGCCGTCCATGCCGCGCAGGGCGTCGACGATCGTCAGGACCGGAACCGGCACTGCCCGGTAGATATCAATCAGCAGTTCGGAAAAATCGACCGGGTCCGGCGCGAGCGTATGAAGATGGCCTTTCTGGCCACCGGGGATGATGCCGAACAGATTCTTGACCGCGCCGGTGAGCAGGGTGAGCGCATGAGTCTTGAACACGGGCAGATTCAGGATGACGTCGACTTCGGTGATGATACGGGAAAAGTGGACCTCGCTGACGAAACGCGAATCGAGACTGACCGGCACCGGCGTGGCTGATATGTCGCGGAAGCTCTCGCCGACCGCAGCCGGAACCCCGGTCCTGGCCACAAAGTCGGCGACCCTGCCCTTCAATGCGCCGCCGGGATTGTCCGCCACCCACGCCTCACCCACGCCCCGCCGACGCAGACCTTCGACCACGCAGCGCACGAGTTCCGGGTCGGTTGTGACAGAGTCCTCCGGCGGACGCGGACTGAGCAGATTGGGCTTGACCCAGACGCGCCGGTCCGCGAACTCGTAGCCGAGGAAATCAAGCGCCTCTTCGACCGCCGAGCGCAGGTCGGAGACGCGACGACAGAGAACGCGCGCAGACTGCGGCATCAGCGCGTCGGGCTCGACCCGCCCCTACTGACCGGGCAGGACGTAGAGGACGTTCGCCAGCGAGACGACCGCCTCCGGTTGCTTCTCCTTGTCCGCGGGCAGCCCGGCTTCCTTGAAGGTAACGTCGACCAGCTTGACCACGCCCTCTTTGTAAGTGCAGCCACCGCAGACCGCGCGGCCTCCCGACTTGAGATAGACGACCGGCATCGAGTCTTTCCCTTCTTTCTACAGCTCCGGTTTGGGCAACGGACACCGCACCGGCTTGTCCTCGCGCAGACCAAGCGCATAGTCGGCCTGCAACAACTTGTGGACCTCGCGCGTCCCCTCGTAAATCTGCGCGCCTTTGGCGTTGCGGTAGAAGCGCTCGACCGAATACTCGCTGGAAAAACCATAGGCGCCGTGAATCTGGACCGCATTCGACGCCGCCCGCTCGGATGCATTGCAGGCATACATCTTCGCCAGCGACGTCTCCCGTGTCGAACGCTTGCCCGAGTCTTTGAGCCAGCCGGCCTTGAGCCAGAGCAGGCGCGAGATGTCGTAGTCGGCCGCCATTTCGGCGATCATCTCTTTAACAAGCTGGTGGGCGGCGAGAGGCTGGCCAAAGGTCCGCCGGGTCTTGGCGTACTCGACCGAAGCGTCGAGACAGGCCCGGATCAGACCGGTGGCGCCGGCGGCGACTGTGTACCGTCCCTGGTCAATAGCGAACATCGCAATCTTGAACCCCTCGCCTTCGTGGCCAAGCAAATTCCGCTTTGGCACGCGGACCTCGTCCATCGCAATCGAGCCGGTATTGCCGGCGCGGATGCCCAGCTTGCCGTGAATTGTGGCCGTGGTGAGCCCCTTCATCCCCCGTTCGAGCAGGAACGCCGACATCCCGGAATGGTCGCGACGCGCCTGCTTCTCGGCGTCGGTCCAGGCGATGACGAGAAAATTGTCGGCGACATCGGCCAGCGAAATCCACATCTTCTCTCCCGACAGAAGGTAGTCGTCGCCGTCGCGCTTCGCCCGGGTCTGGATTCCGACCGCGTCCGAGCCGGCCGCCGGTTCGGTAATGGCGAAAGTCGCCACCTTCTCGCCCTTCGCCTGCGGCACCAGATACTGCTGCTGCTGCTCGGGCGTTCCCCAGCTCAACAGCGTCAGACAGTTCAGCCCGATGTGAACCGAGAGGATGACCCGCAGCGAAGTATCAACGTATTCCAGTTCCTCGCACGCGAGGCCAAGACTGATATAGTCGTTGCCGGAACCCTCAAACCGGGCCGGGACCGAAATTCCGAGCAGGCCGAGCTCGGCCATCTGCCTGAGGAGGTCGCGGTTAAACTCGTGTCGGGCGTCGTATTCGTTCAGCGTCGGCAGCACCTCGCGCTGCGCCCAGTCGCGGGCGAGGTTGCGAACCGCCAGTTGCTCTTCGGTCAGGTCAGGCGTATTGGGCAAGATGGCGACGATCTCACCATTGTGCATGACCATGATCCGGTCGGAGAGCTTCATCACTTCCTGCAAATCCGCCGAGACCAGCAGGATCGCCAGGCCGTTGGTGCGCTGATCGACCAGTTGTTGGTGAATGTACTCGATCGCGCCAATGTCTACGCCGCGTGTGGGCTGCGCCGCGATGAGCAGCCGCGGCGACGAAGACAGCTCGCGGGCCAGCACCACCTTCTGCATGTTGCCGCCCGACAGCGACGCTACCGGCAACTCACCGCTGGGAGCCAGGATGT
>Ga0101944_10002603_pt1 | contig 28393 bp, 28 predicted proteins | sample DewCreD2012metaG_FD_75245 | JGI IMG/M metagenome (GOLD analysis project Ga0101944, IMG submission 75245) | Hot spring sediment bacterial and archeal communities from British Columbia, Canada, to study Microbial Dark Matter (Phase II) - Dewar... ... | reverse complement strand
GATCTCGATCGCGCGGGCGTGGGCTTCCAGGCCCTCGGCCCGGGCCATGGCGATGCCCGCGCCGGCCATGGCGCGGAAGTCGTCGCGGCCGAGGTTGATGAGCGAGCTGCGCTTCATGAAGGTGTCGGCGCCGATGCCGCTCCAGCGCCTGGCGCCGCCGCCGGTCGGCAGGGTGTGGCTCGGACCGGCGACGTAGTCGCCGACCGGCTCGGGCGACCACGGGCCGACGAAGACGGCGCCGGCGTTGCGGATGCGCGGCAGCGCCGCGGCGGGATCGGCGACGAGCAGCTCGAGGTGCTCCGGGGCGACGCGGTCGCTGATGGCGCAGGCCTCGGCGACGTCGCGGCAGCGGACCAGCCTGCCGAAGCGCTGCACGCTCTCGGTCGCGACGGCGCGGCGCTCGGCGGGCAGGGCGGCGAGCTGGCGCGCGACCTCGCCCTGCACCGCGTCGGCGACGCCATCGCCGACCGCGAGCAGGATGCACATCGCCAGCACATCGTGCTCGGCCTGGGAGAGCAGGTCGGCGGCGACGAAGCGCGCGTCGGCGGTGGCGTCGGCGATGACCAGCACCTCGCTCGGCCCGGCGAGCATGTCGAGGTTGACGCGGCCGTAGGCGCGGCGCTTGGCCAGGGTGACGTAGATGTTGCCCGGGCCGACGACCGTATCGACCGCTGGGCAGGACGCGGTGCCGACCGCCAGCGCGGCGATCGCCGGGATGCCGCCGATGCGGTACACCTCGTCGACCCCCACCGCCTGCGCCGCCCTGCCCACGTACTCCGGCACCTCAAGCGGATAATCAAGCAACCGGTCAACCAGCTTCAACCGGAAGAAACTGTCAATCGCCCATTGCTTGTAGAACCCGAGCTCCGGCTCGGTCATTCCCTGAATCCTCAAGCCTTCGGCAATCGCCTGCCGGGTCAGCGAATCAAGCCCCACGACCTCAGGCTTCGGCCCGGACGCGACCAGCGCCAGCGCAAGTAGAATCGTCAACATTGCCTCCTGTAGACCCGCTCACTCTACCCCTGCCCGCCGCCAAAGTCAACCCGGCGAGCCATGCTCCGGCCAGCGCGAGCCTCACATACCTTGACGCTTCCACGACCTTCCACGCCGGAAGAGACGGGGCGGGCCAACAGCCCGCCCCGCGTGCCGTATGGCCGTTCAGGTCAGCCGGGCCGACTGGTGCTTCGCGGCGTCAGGGCCCGACGGAATGGCTACCCAGCCACACCCCTTGCCGCCGGCACGACCCAGCAGATGGTAGGCTCGGGCCAGCCGGCCGTGTTCTCACTGTCCGAGCCGCCAGCTCGCCCCCAGCCGCGCCTGATAGAGCTGCGCGCCTGCGACCCGAGTACCGAGGAGGCCATATGGTGGTATGGGTGCGACGACCCAGTACGTATCCACACCCAGGACATGTGCTTCTGCGGTCACTTCCATCCGCTTGGACAGCCGTAACCTGGCACCCAGTCCGAAACGCACATGGTAGTCCGGCCCCAGCACGAAACGCGGGTCAAGGCGGCCCGGGTCGCCCTGCCAGCCCCAATACGTCGTGACAGCGCCACCAAACAACAGATAAGGAACGAGCCGCCACCGGCTTGGGGGTTCCACAGTGATGTCCAGCCCGGTCGTGGGGAAGGTCGCCAGAGCTCCGCCGCCTTCGGTGAAAAACTGGAGCTCCGCGACATTCAGGCGGAAGCGGAAGACCGACACCGGCCCGTACTCAAGCCAGCATCCGCCGCCCCAGTAGGCGTCGTCATGCATGACGTAGGCGAGGTTGGTGCCGCTTGTGTCGTAGAACGCGTCACCGTGTCCGAACCCGTCATAGATGAAACGGCCTCCGAGTCGGAATGCCGGCGTGGCCGGAGACTGGCTGGCAGCGGCAAGACACAGCATCACCGCAATGCAGAATCGCATGCGCTTCCTCCTTTTGCCTTCGTGGGGCTGGTCGGCGAATCGGCACCCCAGGCGCGTGATTAGAAATACCTCTTCGGCCTTCGTTCTGGCTTGCACGCCCCTACCATTCCTTGAGCAAATACGAGCTCTCGTTGCTGCCGCTGTACCACGAGTGCCACCCGAAATGCCGCCAAGTGAACGTCGCGTGAGACGGATACGCCCACGTCCTCTGAATCGCTATGCCGTATCCCCAAGCGCCCTGCCATGGCGGGTTCCAGATGACTTGGCCTGAGCAGAGGGTCGAACAGCGCACAGCCACTCCACCCGGCACCCAGGTCCGGTATGTTCCCGAGCCGCACGTCGCGTACTTCAAAGCCTGTGTCCGGTACCCCGCGTTGATCCACGAGCCCCAGCGTCGGCCGAAACTCTCTTGCCCATCGTAGTCACCATCCTTCATTGCGGCCTTGCGACTCTCTGAGGGAGAAAGCAGGCCCAGCGCGTGGATGTCTTCGAGAGTAGTCGGGCTATAGCCGTCGACCGGGGCCGGGATGGAGTCGGAACCGACTTCTATGATGGCGGCTATCCACAGCGGGTTGCTACTCAGCGCTGCCGCGCCGTCGCTGTAGTTCGGATTCAGCTGGATGAAGTAGTGCGCCTCGCACGTCGGCAGGTCAGTTTCCCCCATCAGGGGGGGCGGCGGCCATCAGCATAGCCGCGGCCATCAGACACCTAGCAGTCATCGAACATCCTTATGTTCTCGCGCCGGTGCCCAGCTCGACAACGGCGTGCTTGTATTGTAGCCCTGCCCGCCGCCGAAGTCAAACCCGCAACATCTCCCCGGCATCGCTCTCCGCCCGGCGCTCCCCGCCCTCGGCCGGACGTCTGCGCGCCGGGGTAGCAGACCCCCCGCCAGACCCCAGGCCGCCCCCCGGGCTGCCAGCCGCCTCGTGGCCGGATGCCCGGCGGCCGGACCGGAGCGATTCCCAACCTGGAACCGAATTCAGGCTCGTCTTGAACCAGCCCCACGGCGGCCGTGATGACCAGCGTCGGACCTGCCCGGTCGCTGCGCGACTTCGGTCTTCCGAGTGATGCGCCGCAGGAAAACCTCCACCGGGACGGCGAAGGCACTCAAGACCAGCGGGTCGAGCACTAACCGGAACCGGCTGTTCTCGCCGACTTCCAGCGCGTTGCCGGCCAGCGCCCCGAATCCGACCGTCAACCAAACAAACGCCAGCCCGGAACCCGCGTCCGGCTCCCGGCGCCGCCCGCGGCCGAAAACCCACGCCAGCCCCGCTCCGAACAACCCGAAGTAAGCCAGTATAACCCAGAGCTGACAGTTGAGCAGGCCGTCGCGGCAGTAGCGGGCCGGGTCTGTATGCCGCAAACCGAGGTCATCCTGACGCGACAACCGTCCCAGCACTGCATTCGCGAAGTTAACCAGCCCGCGGATGCGCTCCCGGTTCCGGGCGAGAAAAACATAGCCGTCGGTCGGCAGAAAGAATATCAGCCACGACTCCGCCAGCCCGCGCAGATAGGCCGTCGGCTTCGCCCTCAGAATCCGCCACGCATCCTCGCCCACCCGGCGGGAGATTTCGATGTAAGCAAGGTGATTATAGTTCGGAACTCCGCTCGGCTTGGCCGGCTCGTCGAGGACCGGAATCCCGGTGCGCTGGACCCGTTCGGCAATCTGCCCGTAGCTCTGCAGGTCGCTGAACGGCGGCACCAGCGAAACTCCGGTAATCAATCCGGCCTGATATAACTCACGCCGCTCGGTCGGCGACAGCATGCCGTTGGTCATCTTGGCGAAACTCATCCCGCCCCAGGTGCTGGCCGAAAACTGCCCGAAGCGCGCGAGATTCTTCGCATACCAGCCGGTCACCACCAGCAACGGAATCACGGCCGCGACGAGCGTCTTCCGCCGCAACCGGGGACGCAGAAGCAGAGCGGCCGCGAACAGCCCGCCCAGCCAGACCAGATGAAACAGGCTCCAGGTAAGCGCCACCAGACCGGACAGCGCGAACATCCCGAACGCGTCCCGTGTTCTTGAAGTCCGCATGTATCTCGCCCAGAACAGCGCCGCGAAAACCAGGCCGACGGCAACCGGATAGGAATAGAACAACCAGTTCTCGTACAGCACGCAGGCCGGGCTGACCGCAAACAGACCCGCGAGCCCGGCAGCAAGCCACCGCCGTACCCCCAGTTCGAGCATGAGAAGATAGAGCCCAAGCGCCAGACCGAGCCCCAGAAACAGGTAGACCGCCGCGAGAACTGCCGATTCGCGACCGGGCGCCAGCTTGAGAACCAGCCCCAGCACAAGGTTCATAACCGGCGGCTGACTGTGAAGATGCAGCAAGCTCTCGCCGAGCCGGTAGCGCAGAGCGGAAAGCTCCAGATACTGCCAGAACCAGTCGAGCGAAGTCGCATCGAATCTGACCCCGGCTCCGGCATACAACAAACGGGAAGCGAAGAAACCGACAGCAACCGCAGCCGCCGCCCACCATCGGCTCCGCCAGCCCGGCTGCGACGACTGACTCATCTCTGGAGTCTAGCACGCCGCTTTGCCGGCTGTCAAGGCAACCCGACCGCCAGAACGCCGCCGGTTTCGCTTGACCCGGTCGGCACAGCCATTAGGATACCCGCACCAACCTAAGGAGGAACCCCATGCGCAGTCTGCTTCTGCTCGGGTTCGCACTGGTCGTCGCGCTGACGCTCACAGTCCTGCCCGGTTGCGGTCGCTGCGGTCAGAAGGCCGCGGAATCGCTGACGGAGAAAGCCATCGAACATGCCACCGGCGGCAAAGCGAAAATTGACGTCGCCGGCTCCGGCACCGTAGACCTGTCCGGACTGCCCGTGCCTCTGCGCTACCCCGGCGCCAGGGCGGTAAGTGCCACCACCGTCAGCACCAAGGATGGCGCCGGCACCGCCTACGTCCTCGAAACCGCCGACCCGGTCGCGGCCGTGGCCGACTACTACAAGAAGGCGATGCCGGACTGGAAGGAAAGCGCCAGCATGCAGTCAGACGACGGCACGGTCTACATCGCTGCGAACCCGGACAACTCCGAAGGCATAACCGTATCCATCTCCCGGGCCGACAACAAGACGACGATCGGGTTGATGCACTGGAGGAAATAGCCGCGGCGGGTAGTTCCGCCTCCTTGACTCGGGTCTACCTGCCCAATACAATCTCTTTTCATCCCGACGCGAGGATGGCGGAACTGGCAGACGCGCTGGACTTAGGATCCAGTCCCGCAAGGGATGGGGGTTCAACTCCCCCTCCTCGCACTGCTGGCCTGTCTGAACATCGCTGAACGCAACAGGAGTAGTTTGTTGGAAACGACTATCAGGTCACCAAAGGAATGGCTGCGCGAGCTTGAAGTCGCGGTCGAGTCCGAACGGCTGAAAAACCGTATCGCCGAGCTGCTCGAAGAATACCGCGGCCGGGCCGAAGTGCCCGGATTCCGCCGCGGCCACGTCCCGACCGAAGTGATGGCCCGCCGCTTCGGCCCGGCGCTTGAATCGGCAGCGGTCGAAGAGATTGTCGAACAGGCCATGGCCGAGGCACTCGAACAGAACGGCCTCAAGACCGCGGCCAGCGTCCGCCTCGCCGACCTCGAAGTCACACCGGAGAAATCAATCCGCTTCCGGGTTTCGGTCGAGATTATCCCTCAGTTCGAGCTCAAACCCTACCTCGGAATGAAACTCACCCGGCCGGTCCCGTCCGGATTCGACGCCGAATTCGAACGCCGGGTTCAGGAACTGCGCATCAAGTGTGCCACCTACCGGGCGGTCCCGCGGCCGGTTCGCGAAGACGACTTCGTGGTAATTGACTACGTGGTGTCTGACGCCGGCCGCGAGGTCGAACGCAAACAGAATGTCATGGTCGAGATGGCCGCCGCGGAAACGCCGGCGGAGCTGAAGGCGGCGCTGACCGGCTCAGTCGCTGGCGACGAACGCGCGGCCGACATCCCCATTCCCGGAACCTCGCGCACGGCCTCATACCGGCTGACAGTGCGTGACGTCAAAGAGCGGCTTCTGCCCGAACTCGACGAGGAATTCGCCCGGGACCTCGGCTTCTCCGGGCTCGACGCACTGCGCAAGGCAATCAACGACGACATCCTCGCCGACCGTGAGCGCAGCGCGGAAGAGGAACTGCGCAAGCAGGTCACCGGCCGACTTCTGGCCGACCACGAGTTCGAACCCCCCGCCTCGCTCGTCACCGCCGGTCTCGAACGTCTACTGGCCCGGTCGGGTCTTCCCGACAGCAACGAGGTCCGGACAAAACTCGAACCTCTCGCTACACGCCTGGCCCGACTCGACTGCATCATCAGCCGCATTGCCGAGCGTGAGGGCATCACCCTCAGCGACGAAGATATCGCCGAAGAAGCAAGGCGCCTTGCCGGCGAAACCGGCCGTTCCGAAGAGGAAATCGCCCGTGTTGCCGGCAGTGACGAATTCCGGCAACAGGCGCTGCGTGAGCGGGTCCTGAGATTCATCATTGACAAAGCCGAGGTTTCCGGCACAAAAGCAGCGCAATGACGGAATCCGGCAACCAGTCCCGCAGTCAGGAACAAGAGGAGATACCAGTGCTCATACCGATGGTTATCGAACAGACCGGAAGGGGCGAAAGGGCCTACGACATCTACTCCCGGCTGCTGAAGGAGCGGATAATCTTCCTCGGTCAGCCCGTAGACGACACCGTCGCCAACCTCGTCGTCGCCCAACTGCTCTATCTCGAAGCCGAGGACGCCGAGAAAGACATTTTCCTCTATATCAACTCGCCCGGTGGAGTCGTCTCGGCTGGCCTCGCAATCTACGATACGATGCAGTACATCAGAGCGAAAGTCTCGACCATCTGCGTCGGCGAGGCAGCCTCGATTGCTGCCGTCCTCCTTGCCGCCGGCGAGAAAGGCAAGCGCTTCGGCCTGCCCCGTTCCCGGGTGATGATTCACCAGCCCTCCGCCTACGGCATATCCGGACAGGCAACCGATATCGAAATCCACGCCCGGGAAATCGGCAAGATCAAGGAACAACTGAATCAGATACTCGCCAAGCATACCGGTCAGCCGGTCGAGCGCATCGCCAAAGACTCCGACCGGAACTACTTCATGTCACCGGAAGAGGCCCGCGACTACGGCTTGATTGACGAGGTCATCGAGAAGCGAAGATGAGCGCCCGCCGTCCACCCCGCCGCGCCGTCCGGCCCGACGTCTGTTCCTTCTGTGCTTCAACCGAGACGCCGGTTCGCAGGCTGGTTAAAGGACGGCACGGCCGGATCTGCGAGCAATGCGCCCGTCTCGCCGTCAACCTGTTTGAGGACCGCGCAACGATTGCCGATCTGCCCGCCGAGTTACCTAGACCGTCGCAAATCAAAGCCTTCCTTGACGAATACGTCGTCGGCCAGGACCACGCCAAGAAAGTCCTGTCCGTGGCGGTCTACAATCACTACAAACGGGTATCGGCCCGGAAAGACGCACCCGCCCTTGACAAGAGCAACATCCTCCTAATCGGCCCGACCGGTGTCGGCAAGACCCTGCTTGCCGAAACACTGGCCCGGTTCCTGCATGTCCCGTTTTCCATCTCCGACGCCACTCCGCTGACCGAAGCCGGCTACGTTGGCGAGGATGTCGAGAATATACTGCTCCGCCTCCTGCAGGCCGCCGGCGGTGACATAAAGAGGGCAGAAATCGGCATCGTCTACCTAGACGAAGTCGACAAGATAGGTCGCCGGGCCGACTCGCCTTCAATCACCCGCGACGTTTCCGGCGAAGGCGTCCAGCAGGCCCTGCTCAAGATCCTCGAGGGTACCGTCGCCTCTGTCCCACCCCAGGGCGGCCGCAAGCATCCGGAACAGCAGTACATCCCCGTCAACACCAAGAACATTCTCTTCATCTGCGGCGGCACTTTCGACGGTCTCGACCGCATCATCGCCCGGCGAGTTCGCTCGTCCGCCCTCGGGTTCGGCGCCGACGCAACCGGATTTCATCGCCGCTCAGCCGACGAGCTCCTGCGACTGGTCGAGCCCGACGACCTCATCAAGTTCGGACTCATTCCCGAGTTTGTCGGCCGTCTGCCGGTCATCGCCCCGCTTCAAGGCCTGTCGCGTCAGGCGCTGATCGATATTCTAAGCAAGCCGCGCAATGCCCTCATTCCGCAGTACGCCTACTACTTCGAGCTGGAAGGTGTCAAGCTGACGTTTACACCCGAGGCTATGGCCGCGATTGCCGACCGGGCGGCCGCTCTCAAGACCGGCGCCCGCGGTCTTCGGGCTGTGCTCGAGGAGGCCATGCTCGACATCATGTTCGACCTCCCGTCCCACCCCGGAGTGGCAGAGTGTATCATCACCCCCGAGGTCATCCTGGAACGCAGGCCGCCCGAGTACATCGCCGGGCGGCCTGATAGACGCAAAGCTCAGTAGTCCGCCCTAGTCCTCCTCCGGCTCGAACTGGTCCTTGCCTGCCCCACAAGTCGGACAGACCCAGTCTTCCGGCAGCTTTTCAAACGGTGTGCCTGGTGCGATGCCGTTGTCCGGATCGCCGATTTCCGGGTCGTAGACGTAACCGCAGACTGCACACACATACTTCCTCATCGGACTTCTCCCTTCTCGCTTGCCCTGTTTATCTGCCGCACGGCTGACCTCGTAGGTCGCCGCGCCCTTCGCTGTCTTGCCACCCTTCACCTCGTGATAGTGAGCATAGGTCAGCGGAACGCCCGGCTTCACGACCCGGGCCGCAGTCACGGCCGAGATGAAGGTCGTATGCGTTCCGCAGTCAACCGCTGTCAGCACTTTGGCCTCGACCGTCGCGAGCGTATACTCGTCCAGCAGCGGACATCCATTCTCGCCATCGTGAGACTTCACCCCGGCAAACTTGTCGCTGTCGCGTCCGCTTCTGAAGCCGAACCGGCCGATGAATTCGAGCGGCGTGTCCTGCTCCAGAACTGACACCGCGAAGAGACCGCTCTTCATTATGAGCTCGTGGGTCAGGCTCGACTTGTTGATGCTGACCGAAACCTCGCACGGCTCCAGCGCAACCTGCACCACGGTGTTGACAATCAGACCATTGCGCCGCTCGTCGTGCCGGGACGTCACCACGTAAAGCCCATATGTAACCTTCGCCAGCGCCGCCAGGTCAAGCTTGGAGCTGTCGACCGGACAGCGGGCCGGCTCGCCAGTCAGCTCAAGCATGTTGGCTCCCGACCAGCAGCCGCTCCGCTACCTGCCGCCCAAGCTCACGACATCTGATCAACCCTGCCTCGTCGGGGACGAACCGCAGCTTCAGGGCTGGGCCGAGAAGCTCAACGCCGAGCTGCGTGAGATACTCCTCAACCTGTGTTGTTCCTTCGCCGCTCCAGCCATAGGACCCGAACGCAGCACCGACCAGGTGTTTTGGCTTCAAACCCCGGGCATAAGTCAGGAAATCGGCTATCGTTGGGAACATCCCGTTGTTGATAGTCGGCGTCCCCACCAGCAGGGCCCCTGCGCACAGCAGTTCGGTCATGGCATCCGCGCGCGAAGAACAACAGAGAGGAACCATGCTTGGCTCGGTCCCGCCCGCGCGCAGCCCGTCGGCTATTGCCCGGGCCATCAGTGCTGTGCTCTGCCACATCGTGTCGTAGACGATGACTGCCCGGTTCTCCGGCCTCTGCTCTGCCCATCTGTGCCACCAGCCCATGATCGTAGCGGTATCTGAACCGCGCCAGACCGGACCGTGGTCCGGCGCGATCAGCTCGATTGGTATGCGCAACCCCTCGACTCGCTCGAGCAGCTTTGTCACCAATCCTGAGTATGGCAGCAGGATGTTGGCATAGTACTTCCGGGCCTCGCGTTCAAGAACCGAGCGGTCGCACTCATCCGCAAACATCCGCGTTCCAGCCAAGTGCATACCGAAACCGTCCTGCGAGAAAACCAGCTTCTCTTCGGCAAGGTAGGACACCATCGAGTCTGGCCAGTGGAGCATTGGCGTCTCAAGGAACGTGAACGAGAGTCCCCCCAGTTTGACAGTCTCTGCGTCCTTAACGACCTCGACCTTGCAGAGACCGTGAAACTGCTCGTGCAAGTTCTTATCGCCCATTCGTGACGCCAGCACGCGTTCCGGACGGACGAGCTCGATCACCTCTGGCAGACATCCGGAGTGGTCCATCTCAGCATGGTGAGACACGACGACTCTCACATTCTGAGGGTCCACAACCGAGGCAATCCGCGCAAGCATCTCGTCTCTGAACGGCGCCTTGACCGTGTCAATCAGTATCGGATACTCTCCCACCACCAGATAGGCATTGTATGTAGTGCCCTTGGGAGTGGAGTATCCGTGAAAATCACGGAGCGACCAGTCTATCGCTCCAACCCACCAGACCCGGTCGGTTATTCTGACTGCCTCAAACGGCCTGGGCATCTGTTGTAGCCTCTTGGGGACCGATGAGTGTCCCCGTAAACTGCCGTGTCCCGAGCTCGCGGTCAAGCATGAGTAGTGACCCGCCGCTGTTCCCGGCCAGTTCAAGCTGCTGAACAACCCGGGACGTACTCGCCTCCTCCTCGACCTGTTCGCTCACAAACCAGCGCAGCATCTCCTGCCCGGGCAGGTCGTTTTCGGCCGAGGTCAGTCTCATCAGGTCAGCTATCCGCCCAGTGATGAACTGCTCGTGCTTATAGGCGTCCCGAAACGCGTCCAGCGCTGAAGTCCATTCCGCCTTTGGCTGAGCCAGTGCCGCAAGCACGACTCTCCCTCCGCGGTCGACAATGTGGTCGAAGAAGCGCTTGGCGTGAGTCAACTCCTCCAGAGCCTGCACCGACATCCACTGCGCCATGCCATCCAGCCCTGTTGACCGGAAGTAGGCAACCATCGCTTGGTACAGGTATGCCGATTCGAGTTCGTGCCGGATCTGCTCGTTGAACGCCAGTTCGACTTTCTTGTTTATCACCTCACGCTCCCTTCCACAGACCGTGAAGATTGCAGTACTCGCGGGCGAAGTCAGGACTGCCGCCGACGTTGAACAGTGCCTCCGGCGCGTCACCCGGGTTCAAGAACTGCCGGTATACCTTGTCGCCGGCCACCAGTTCCACCCACTCAATATAGTGCTTCTCCTCCATGGGGTGAGCGACGCTTCCTACTCTCACTCTGAATCCACTTTCCACCTTCTCGATGACCGGGACGTGCTTTTCCTTTGCGGCATCGGTAGTGTTTTCGACCAGAAGCCGCATCGGCTTGCCGCAGCACACGAGCTGCCCCGCTCCACCATGCACGACCTCGACTATGTTGCCACAGACCTCACACTTGTAGACTTCCAACCTCTTGGCCATTGGTTTCCTCCTCTTATGCAATCAACCGGGGGTCCGAGCCGGTCATTCCACATTCCGGGATGTAGCAGGTCACATCAACGAACTGGCACATCTCCTGGCACGACGGACAGCGCTCTGGCGGAGCTGCGGCCTGCAGAATGTACTTGCAGTTCGAGCACTTCCAGTATGGCCCAACGCCGGTTGCAGCCGACGCCTGCGCCTCCCGCCCGGGACTCGCTGGAGGAGATTTCTCCCCTGCAAGCATCATTGGGTAGCCGCAACAGACGAGTCTGCCGGCTGCCGCATGGACCACTGCCGCAATCTGCCCGCACTGACTGCAGCTGTATACCTGGTTTCTGGTGGTCACTTGACTCCTCTCCGCCGTGTCAGACCACGGCTCTCACTGCTTCCAGAACCGCGGCGTAATCCGGCTCCGACCCGACATCGGGAACCAGCTGGCTGTAGCGCAGCACCCCCTCGCGGTCAACAACAAATACCGCCCGGGCAAGAAGCCGCATTTCCTTGATCAGCACGCCGTAAGTCTGACCGAACCCGGCTGTCCTATGGTCCGAGACGGTGACAACTCGGTCCACGCCCGCCTGACCGCACCATCGTTTCTGGGCGAAAGGCAGGTCCATGCTCACGACCATCACCGCAAGGTCACGGCCCAGACCGACAGCCTCCGCGTTGAACCGCCGTGCTTCGATGTCACAGACGGCTGTGTCCAGCGAAGGGACACTGGCAATCACGACGGGTCGGCCCCGGAACTGAGACAGCTTGACTTCAGCAAGGTCATTCCCCACCACGCTGAATTCAGGAGCAGCTTCGCCAACCTTGGGAAAGCTGCCTTCCAGTTTAACCGTTGTGCCGCCGATTGTTACTGATGCGCCTGTTCTCTGCATATTCAATCTGGCTCTCTCTGTTCGCTCTACCAGTTCTCACCCAGCAGCTCAAAATAGGCACGCGGATGCAGACAGGAGGCACAGACTTCCGGTGCCTCCGGTCCCTCATGCAGATAACCGCAATTCCGGCAACGCCAGACAACGGGCTTGTCCCGTTTGAACACCAGACCGGCCTCAATGTTTGCCGCCAAGTCCCGGTACCGCTTCTCATGCTGCTTTTCGGCAACCGAAACCGCTCTGAACGTCGCCGCCACGTCCTTGAAGCCCTCTTCGTCGGCGATTCGCGCAAAGCCAGGATACATGTCGGTCCACTCGTAGTGTTCACCTGCCGCCGCCGCTCTCAGATTCTCCAGAGTAGTTCCAATGACGCCGGCCGGGAATCTGGCTGCGACCTCGACCTCCCCTCCCTCGAGGAACTTAAAGAACCGCTTCGCGTGCTCTTTCTCCTGATCCGCAGTCTCCTCGAATATGTAGGCAATCTGCATCAGTCCGTCCGCCCGAGCCTGACTTGCGAAGTAAGTGTAGCGGTTTCTGGCCTGCGATTCTCCCGCAAATGCGGTTATCAGATTCTTCTCTGTTCTGCTTCCCTTAAGCCTAGACAAAGGTCCTCCTTTAGATCTTGATTCTACCATCGCCGCAAAGGGTTTCAACTTTTTAGACTCCTCTCCGGCTCAAACGGAGCACCGCGCCGACGAGCCATCCTATCTGAATAACCTGACTCGAAAGTACTTCTCCGGATGCTCTCTGACGTCGGTCAGTAGGTCTCGCAACTGCCGCGTCGTCTGCAGCATCTCGTCGTGCAGTTCAGTAGAAGTCAGCAGCCGCTTGGCGCTTGACTCCTGGTCAAGAAGAGCGGTAATCGTATCGATTCCCGCCGCCAACCGCTGCAGCTGGAGAGCGGCGAAAACCATCCCCGTGTCGATTCCGCTCAAGCTGCGGCGCACAACGCCCATCAGGTCATCTTTTGTCTGCCTCAGCTCATCCGTCAACGCAGTCGGGTCAACGACATTCAACAGCTCCTCCAACCGGGCCAGAGCCGCTTCGAGGTCGAGGGTCTGGTTCATCCCTTCAAAAGTGAATCCGGGCTCCGCAGGGGGGCCGTTTCCCGGAACTACCATCAGGAACCGGTCGGAGCCAAGATAGCTGACCGAACGTATGGCAAATCTCGTGTCCGTCGTCAAGGACACATCCCTGTCCAGCGCAACACTGACCTCAACTCCGTCTCCGTTCAGCCTGATGCCATTGACGCGACCTTTTGTCACACCTAGAACTTCTACCGGGTCTCCGACCCTGAGGCCGGAGACGTCTTTGAAGTGAACCAGCGCCAGCTGTCGGGTGCCCATACCCAATCTGCCACCCAGCCACAACAGGGCAAACGCCGCCAGCCCCACGCCCGAAAGCAGGAACAACGTCGCCAGAAGGTTACGCGCACTCCGGTTCATAGTCTTCCTTTCTTACATCGCTCACCGGGAGCAACCGGCCCCGCCGCAGCATGAACACCTGACCGCCCAATCGCCGCACCGTCTCAAGGTCGTGGGTAACCACCACACTCGCGCGGGACTCGGTATCCCGAAGCTCGCGGATGAGACCGCAAACCCGGTCGCGGGTTATTGGGTCGAGCCCGGCGGTCGGCTCGTCGTAGAATACATACTTGGGGTCAGCAACAAGCGCTCGGGCAATCGCCGCGAGTTTCGTCATTCCGCCGGAAAGCTCCCGCGGCCGGAACCCGGCGGCATCGGCCAGCCCCACCCGCCAGAGAACCCTCTGTGCTGCTTCCACCGCTTTCCTCCGCCCCGTCCTCCTGCTCTCCATCAGGGGCAGGGCGACGTTCTCGACAACGCTGAGCCAGTCGAACAGCGCCCCGCCCTGAAACACATATCCAAGCTGCTCCATCGCCTCGCTGTTGTCGGCCAGAGGGCCGAACTCCAGCAACCGGCCATCGAAAGCAACCACACCGGAATCGGGCGCAAGCAACCCGGCCATCACCCTGAGCAAAACGCTCTTGCCCGCACCGGTTCGCCCGAGTATCACTACACCGCCTGAGTCGGGAACGACGAAATCGACGTCTTCGAGCACAGCCATGCCTGCCAGCATCTTGCTCACTTTCCTGACTTCGATCATCTGCCAAACACCGCTATCGCGGTCAGGAAGTCGAAGAGAAGAATGAGCGTCGCCGACGTTACGACTGCCTTGGTCGCGGCCCTGCCGACCTCTTCGGTCCCGCCGGCGGCGCTGAAACCGTAATAGCAGCCGCTGGCGCCGATTGCCAAGCCAAATAGCAGCGACTTGGCGATCCCGCCCCAGAAATCCCTCATCATCACAAAACGCGTGAACCCATAGGTAAACGTGGCGGTCGAAACCCCGAGAACGGACGCCGCGACGAGCGCAACCGCGGTTGCCACAACTTCCATCAACACGACCAGCACCGGAAGTGCGGCTGCCGTGGCCAGTATCCGGGGCAGACACAGGAAACGGTACGGGTCTATCGCCATCACTTTCAGGGCATCAATCTGCTCCGACACCCGCATCGCGGCCAGCTCCGCTGCAATCGCCGAAGCCGACCTGCCTGCAACAACGAATCCGGCGAAAACCGGCGCCAGCTCAATCAGGAGCATGCGTCCCACGCCCATACCCACGAAATACTTCGGCACTATGCCCAGCAACTGGTAGCTGGTCTGCACTGCTGTGGTCAACCCCACAAAAACCGCCGCCAACGCGATTATCGGAATCGCCGAAACGCCATGCCGGAAGAGTTGGTCGAGGAACCGCGGCCATGTCCGCACCACGTCCCAGGGCAGGGCGAAACTGCGGCCAAGCAGCACTGCCCAGCCGGACAGCATCGCCGTCAATCGCACGCGCTATGTTAGTCACGCCTCAAGGAGTGTCAACCGCCGACGCCGTAACCCGGTCGCCGGCGGCGGCTGGACATTCCGTTGCAACCATCTAGAATCAATGCATGCCGCCCGGCGGTCGCGCCCGCTTGTTTGCCACTCTGTTTCTCGTCATCGCCGGTTTGTCGCTCGTTGCCCTTCCCCGATTCCTGCGCTCCCGCCACATTGCGTCCTTCAGCGGGCTGCGGCCGATCGCGTTCCGGGCTGCCGGCCTCGCCCCGTTTTGTCGCCCGGATACAAATGCTTCCTGCCCGGATTCGACGCGAATCGCTCAGGCACTCGCCTCGGTCCCCGACCCGGAACTGCCCTTGAACATCGTCGAGCTGGGCCTCGTTCAGAAAATCGCCACCGACGCCTCGGGCCGAGTCGAGGTCGTCATCGGACTGACCACACCGCTCTGCCCCTACGGTGCCGAGCTGGCACGCGCGGCACTCGACGCCGTTGTCAGAATCCCCGGAGTCTGCTCCGCGGTAGTCAGCGTCGACCCGCAGGCGGTCTGGGACCCGGCTCGCGTCTCCGAAGAAATCCGCTACCGGCTGAGCCTGATTCCCCGCCAGTGAATGCGACTGCCGCCGTGCGCGGCCTGACACTAGGGCTGTCTGCCGGTGCCGGTTGCCTGGGTATCTGCCTGCCGATTGCCGCCCCCGCGCTGTTCGGAGGAAGCCGGCCCGGCCTCCGGCAATCAGCGCTGGCTCTCGGCCTTTTTCTCATCGGAAGACTCGCGGCATACCTATCCGTCGGACTGACCTCAGGCCTGCTCGGCTCCATTGTTGGCACAACCCGCGTCTACCAGACCGGCATCATCCCGGTCGCCTATGGACTGCTTGGCATCTTCATGGTCCTGTTCGGCACGGCGCAGGCCTTCCCCGACTTCGGCCTCTGTCATCTGCTCCGGCCGGCAGTGGCGTCGGGCTGGTTTCCCTTCCTCCTGGGGTTCCTCGCCGGCATCAGCCCCTGCCCGCCATTCCTGCTCGCGGTCGCTGCCGCGATTGAAACCGGAAACATCCCGAACGCCCTGCTCTTCTTCGCGGCATTCTACCTCGCAACCAGTGTCTACCTCCTGCCCCTTCTCTTCTCCGGCTGGGCGTCAAGGTTCGGCCCGGTTCGGACCGCCGCCCGGATTATCGCCATCATCGTCGGTCTCTATTTCGCATCCGTCGGTGTCATGCGGCTTCTCAACGCCCGGGGCTGAGTCGGATTACATCTCCCTCTCCCCGGCGCGGTTCCTCGTCGCACCCTCTATTCATCTCCCGCTGTGAGAACAGTGCTCCCTCCTCCCTGATTGGCGCAATCACCTTCCCGGCCTTGCCCGCCGTCAGTCGGTAACACCGCGACCACATCCTCGACGCCCTCGCCAGCCGCCTTCTATCCGGCACAAACCCGCCCAGCCAGCGTCAGGGAGCCCGCTCGAACCGGCTCTGCCCTAACCCTTGGGCTACACAGATGTTACAAGCTCCGTCCAACTCTACTGCTCTTCTCCCTACCATGGGGGGGGATCACTCCCCCCACCGCCCCGGGAGTGACCCCAACTGCCCATCCGGAAACCGAGTCCTAATCAGTGCCACTACAGAATCAGGCGCAAGGCAGGGTCAGCCTCCGACGCGGCGGGGTTCTCGCGGCCAAACCACCGGAACGCCTGACTGGGGACTGTCGGTGCCCGGGCAGTCGCTCGGCTCTTGTGGCATCCACACCCGGCGCTGCCTGTTGACACCCGGCTGGTGCCGGCAGTATAATAGCTGTTGATGCAGGACTATGCTTGCGGCACGGTCGAAAGCGCCCCCCGTGTGAGCAGAAGCGAAACGTGTCCGCGCAGGAGGCAGAATGGCAGACGAACAGACACCAACTGAAGAATCAGGCTCGGCACTGGAACAGAAGTACGGCGTGCCGTACATCGACCTTGCCAGCTTCCGCGTCGACTCGGAAGCGCTCCAGATGTTCACCGAGCAGTTTCTGCGCAGCAACAAAGTCCTGCCGCTCTTTCGCTCAGGCAACACGCTGGCCGTGGCCATGGTCGACCCCGGAGACATTTTCACGATCGACGAAATGCGCCGCAACACCGGCATGGAGATTGAGCCGATGGTGTGCCGTGAGCTCGACTGGGCCCAGGCTCTGAACCAGTTCTACTCGACTGCCGAAGCCCCCGACATACCCGACGAGCCCGAAGTCACCAGCCTCGACGACCTGCCCGAAGAAGAAGAAGGCGGTGCTGCCGCTGCCGCCGCCGAGCAGGGCATCGCGCCGGGCAAACTGGAGGAAATGGCCTCCGAAGCTCCGGTTGTCCGCTGGGTAAACCAGATGATCATCCGCGCGGTGCGCGAACGCGCTTCTGACATTCACATCGAGCCCACCCGTGAGGGGCTGCGCGTCCGGTTCCGGATTGACGGCATCCTGCACCCCATCGTCTCGCCCAAGAAGGCGCTGCAGCTCGCGGTCGTCTCCCGTATCAAGATCATGTCGAAGATGAACATCGCCGAGAAACGCGTCCCGCAGGACGGACGTTACGGCGCCCTCGTCGACAGCCGCGAGATTGACTTCCGCGTTTCGACTTTCCCTTCCACTTATGGCGAGACCGTGGTCATGCGTATTCTCGACCGCATGCGCCTCCTTTCCCTCGACGAACTCGGCCTCATCGAGGAAGGCGCGCAGACGATGCGGGACATGATTGCCAAGCCGCATGGCGTGATTCTCGTAACCGGCCCGACCGGCTCGGGCAAGTCGACGACTGTCTACGCCATCCTGCAGGAAATCCGCTCCGGCGACAAGAATATCATTACCATCGAAGACCCGGTGGAATACGACCTCGACGACATCTGCCAGTCGCAGGTCAACGAACGTGCCGGCTACACCTATCTCGTCGGTCTGCGCCACATCCTGCGTCAGGACCCCGACACCATCATGATTGGTGAAATCCGCGACGCCGAGACTGCCGGCGTGGCCATCCGGGCCGCACTCACCGGCCAGCTTGTATTCTCCACCATCCACACCAACGACGCGCCGGGAACAGTAACCCGTCTCATTGACATGGGAATGGAGCCGTTTTTGGTCGCGTCCGGTCTGGAAGGCGTTGTCGCCCAGCGGCTCTGCCGCCGGATATGCTCGAAGTGTCGCGAGCCCTACGACCCACCCGCGAAGATGCTCGAGGAATTCGAGCTGCCACCCGACTCCAAGTTCTACCGGGGCAAAGGCTGCGAACGCTGCCGCAACACCGGCTATCAGGGCCGCATCGGCATATTCGAAGTGATGAAAATGAACGACCGCATCCGCGAGCTCGTCGTTACCCGTCCTCCCACTTCCGCCATCCGTGCCCTCGCCCGTGAGTACGGGATGAGAACGCTCTGGGAGGACGGAATGCGCAAAGTTCTCGCCGGCGTGACGACAATCGAAGAAGTCATGGACGAGGCCGAGAAGGTCGATTAGAAAGGGGTTACCAATGCCCTTGTTTCGCTACAAAGTCCGCGACAAAGAAGGCCGTATAGTCTCGGGAACGCTGGAAGGCACCGACATCGCCAGCGTTACCGAAAAGCTCGACACCTTGGGCTACGTGCCGATCACCATCCGTGCCGAGAAGGCCGCGGCCGGCCCCAGCGTGGACATCGGCCGGTTCTTCGAGCGGGTCAAGCCGGTTGACCTTATCAACTTCACCCGCCAGTTCGTCACGCTGCACCGCGCCGGTCTGCCCATGCTCTCGGCCATTGGCGCACTCCAATCTCAGACCAAGGCCAAACCGCTCGCCCGCGCACTCGACGCGATTCGCAAAGACCTGATGGGCGGCGCCGCCCTCTCGGTGGCGATGGCCAAATTCCCCCGCATCTTCTCCGAACTCTATGTCAACTCAATCTGGGCCGGCGAGACGGGCGGTGTGCTCGACGACATCCTCGACCGGCTGGTCATGCTGCTCGACCACGACCGCAAGCTTCGTTCCGACGTTGGCTCGGCAATGCGCTATCCGCTGATACTCTTCGGCACATTCCTGGTGGCGGTCGGCGTGCTTTCGACCTTCGTGCTGCCCAAGTTCGTCCAGCTCATCGCCTCGGTCGGCGGCAAGATGCCGCTGCCGACTAAAATCCTCCTCATCGTAACCAACTTCATGAGCAAGTACTGGTATCTGCTCGTGCTGGTGCTGGCTTCGGCAGCAGTCTTGTTCTACATGTTCATCCGCACTAGCGTCGGCCGGATGTGGTGGGACCGGTTCAAACTCCGTTTCCCCATCTTCGGCCCGATAGTCTACAAGATGGCCCTGTCGCGGTTCGCCCGGATGTTTGAGACGCTCGACCGCACCGGCCTGCCCATTCTGCGCAGCCTCAACCTTGTCGGCAAAACGGTCGGCAACGTCTACTTCGCTTCCGCCATCGACCGCCTCGCCGAGTCGGTGCGCCGGGGCCGCGGCCTTGCTGCTCCGATGCGCGAGGTCGGAATCTTCCCCCCGATGGTAATCCAGATGGTCGCCACTGGCGAGGAATCCGGAGCCTTGGACGACATGCTCCGCCAGGTCTCTGACTACTACGACAGCGAAGTCGAGTATGCGGTCAAGAACCTGACCGGCATGATCGAACCGATAATGATCCTCTTCATGGGCGTGGCGGCAGTTTTTCTCATCGTTGCCATAATCATGCCCTACATGTCCATCCTCTCAAGCTTCGGCTCGGGCGGCGGCTACGGCACGAACTAGCTGCCTGGACAACCTGCTGAATCACGGAGGCCGGCGCCATGCCGGCCTCCTCTATTGAAACGTGCCGGACTTTGCCGGCTAGAACGACCGCAGACTGTCGCTAGTGCATTGGTCGAGCCTCTCCAGTATCGCCAACAGCAGCCGCACCGCCGCATCGTAGTCAGACTCCGCGGCAATGCCGGCGTGGGCGTGGATATAGCGGGTCGGCCAGCCGATAACAAGCGAGGGCACGCCGCCCCGCAGCACGTGGACCGCCCCCGTATCGTAGCCACCACGCACCGTGGTCAGATGATGCCGGATTCCCTCTTTCTCCGCCAGCTCAATGACCCAGTCGCGCAGCCGGATGTTGGGAATCATCGAGTTGTCGTGCACCAGAATCGCCGCACCGTTGCCCAGCCGTTCGACGACGTCTTTCCGCGCCCGGTCCGGATTCTCGCCGCAGAGCGAGACATCAAGCGCCAGCGCCACGTCCGGCTCAGCCAGTTCGGCCGCGGTCCTCGCCCCGCGCAGTCCCACCTCTTCCTGGGCGCTTCCCACGAAGAACACGGTGTTGGGATGTGCCCGCGCCGCCAGTTGACGCACGGCCTCGACAATAATCGCGCACCCGCCACGGTCGTCCCACGCCTTGGCCATCATCAGCCCGTTGACCATCTCAGTGAACGGCGCGTCGGGCACAATCGGGTCGCCCGGCCTCACCCCGGTCTCGGCGGCAACGTCGATTCCCTCGCTCGCGCCGATGTCGATGAACATCTTCTCGATCGTCGGCAGCTGTTTCTTCTCTTCCTCGGTCAGCTCGTGCGGAGGTCGCGTGCCGATTACACCGGCGAAATCACCCCGCCGGGTTCGCACTCGAACCCGCTGGCCCAATAGCACCTGCGGTGACCATCCGCCGATGGGCAGGAACCTGATGTAGCCATCGCGTGTCACCTCTTTCACCATGAAGCCGATTTCATCCATGTGGGCACTGACCATCACCCGCGGCCGTTCTGCGCTTCCCTTGACCCGACAGATGACGCTTCCCAGCCCGTCGCGCATCACCTCGCCCGACTGCCCCAGTTCCCGTGCCATTATCCTTCCCGGCTCGGTCTCGAATCCGGACGGCCCGAACGCCTCGGTCAGTTCTTTCAGCAGTCTGCGGTCCGCCATTTCTCCTCCTGTTGTTGACCAGCCGTCTATCGGCGGCTAGACGTCGAGGTTCTCGACCGTGCTCGCGTACTTTTCGATGAACTCCCGCCTGGGCTCGACATCGTCGCCCATCAGCGTCCGGAAGGCCTCATCCGCCTCGGTTGCGTCCTGGAGCGTCACGCGCTTGAGCGTCCGCCGCTCCGGATCCATTGTCGTCTCCCAGAGCTGCGCCGGATTCATCTCGCCCAGACCTTTGTAGCGCTGCACCTCGAACTGGCCGTCCTTGGCCTTCCGGCGCCGGGCGGCGAGCTCGTCGTCGGAGTAGAGATAGACCTCGCTCTTGCCTTCGCGCAACCGGTACAACGGTGGCTGGGCAATGTAAACGTAGCCCGCATCGATCAGCGGCTGCATGAACCGGTAGAAGAACGTCAAGAGCAGCACCCGGATGTGCGACCCGTCAACATCGGCATCGGTCATGATTACGATGCGGTGGTAGCGCGCCTTTGCCGGGTCGAAATCGTCCTCGCCGATACCGGCGCCGATTGCCGAGATAATCGTCCTGATCTCGTTGTTTGAAAGCATCCGGTTCAAACCGGCCTTCTCAACGTTGAGAATCTTGCCCCGCAGTGGCAGCACCGCCTGAAACCGCCGGTCGCGCCCCTGCTTGGCCGAACCGCCGGCCGAGTCACCCTCAACAATGTAGAGCTCGCTTTCGGCCGGATCTTCCGAAGCACAGTCCGCCAGCTTGCCCGGCAGCGCGTCCGATTCGAGCAGCGACCGTCGCCGCGCCAGCTCTCGCGCCTTGCGCGCCGCCATCCGCGCCTTGGCCGCAGCGATAACCTTCTCGACAATCCGGTTCGCGACCCGCGGATTCTCATCGAAGAAAGTCGCCAGCCGTTCGTTGACGACCGTCTCGACCGCGCCCTTGGCGTCGGAATTGCCCAACCGGGTCTTGGTCTGGCCTTCAAACTGCGGGTCGGGAATCTTAACCGACACGACCGCGGTCAACCCCTCGCGCGTGTCCTCGCCCGCCAGCTCCACACCCTCCTTGAGCTGCTGGGTCTTGCGGGCATAGTCGTTTATCGTCCGGGTCAGCGCCGCCTTAAACCCGGAAAGGTGCGTGCCGCCCTCGTGGGTATTGATTGTGTTGGCAAACGAGAAGATACTCTCGACGAAGCCGTCGTTGAACTCGAACGCGACCTCGACCTCAATTCCGTTACGCCTGTCCTCAATCAGCACCGGCCGGTGGAGCCGGTTCCGTCCCTTGTCCAGATACTCGACGAAGTCGGCCAGCCCCTGCGGAAACCGGAACTTCTCCTCGCGTCCGTCGCGCTCGTCGCGCAGCAGAATCGTCAACCCCTTGTTCAGAAACGCCAGCTCCCGCAGCCGGTTGGCGATGATGTCGTAGCTGAACACCACCTTCTTGAACACTTTCGCATCCGGCCGGAACGTCACCTTCGTGCCGGTCCGCTTCGCCTTGCCCTTCACCTCGAGCTTCGTCGTCGGCTCGCCCCGGCAGAACGCCATGTGGTAGACCTTGCCGTCGCGACACACCTCGGCGACAAGCTCCTCCGACAGCGCGTTGACCACCGACACGCCGACGCCGTGCAGCCCACCTGAAATCTGGTAGACCTTGTGCTCGAACTTGGCCCCCGAGTGCAAAACCGTCAGCACCACCTCCAGTGCCGGCCGTTTCTCGGTCGGGTGGATGTCCACCGGTATTCCCCGACCGTTGTCCTCCACCGAAATCCGGTCGTCGGAGTGGATGATGACGCTCACCGAATCGCAGAACCCGGCCAGCGCCTCGTCAATCGCGTTGTCGACGACCTCGAACACCAGATGATGCATACCCCGCGTGCCGATGTCGCCGATATACATCGCCGGCCGGTGCCGGACCGCCTCGAGCCCTCTCAGGACGTGGATTTGTGCTGCATTGTAGCTTTCTGGCATCGGACGCAATCTTACTGATTCGCTCCCTGAAATCAAGCGCCGGGACGCCCTGATTCCAGAGCGAATCTGATGTCTTTCACCAGCCCCGGCCCGAGCCGCTGTCCCAGCTTCTTCAACAGTTGCGGCTTGAGATAATGAAGCTGCGTACTCCAGGCCGGCCCGTCCACCATGACAATCAACACCCCCGCATCAACCGCCACTGCCCGGCTGTGCTCCGCGACCTTCGCCCCCACGAGTTCCGGCCAGACGACAACCGCCCGCTGGGCCGCCAGCGCCCGTTCCAGTCCGAGTCGCCTCAGGACTCCTGGCAGCGCATCGCTAAGCCGCTGGAACCTCTTTGACCGTCCCCGCCTCAACCCTGAACTCCCGGCCCGGCGCCTCGAACCGCCGCGCCGCCGCATATATCACCTGTCCCCGCTTCTCGACCATCGCCAGCACCTGCCCACCCCGCCGCTCGTCCAGCTCCGATGCGGCCTCGTCCAGCAGAAACACCGGCCCGCGTGCCGAATCGGCCACGAAATCGGCCTCGGCCAGCCTCAGCGCCACCGCGGCCAGCCGCTGCTCGCCGACCGAGCCGAACCGGCGCAGGTCCCGGCCCCCACGCTCAATCACCACATCATCACGATGTGGCCCGACCAACGCATGCCCCACCTCCTCGGCCCGGCGCCGCGTCTGCTCCAGCCGCTCCCGGAACGCCTCGGCCAGCCGCGCCGGCTCGACCGGCTCCGCCTTCACACTGCAACGGTAGCCGAACCTCGCCGACTCTCCAGCCAGCGCTGCGAAATGACATTCCGCCGCCGCCAGCAGCCTCTCCGCCGCCCCCAGCCGGAACCGATAGACCTCGACGCCGGTCCGCACCAGCTCCTCCTCCCACGGCCGGCACAACACCTCGCCTGCCCGCTGCTCCAGCAGCCGGTTGTATTGCGCCACCGCCCGGCGATAATCACCCGCGACCCCGATGTAATCCCGGCGGCCCTTGGCAATCGCCATATCCAGATACCCGCGCCGCGCCGCCGGCCCGCCCCGCACCAGCTCGATGTCGTCCAGCAGCAAAACCACCACCGGCAGCCAGCCCAGATAGTCGGACAACCGCTCCACGCCGGTCCGGTTCAGACACAGCCGCTTCTCCCGGCCATCGAACCTGATCTCCGCCTCCTCGCCGTTCCCGGCCGAACCCGCGACCACAAGCACCGGCTCGCCGAACCCCAGCATCTCCGAATCCGGACAGCGCCGGAACGAACGACCTATCGCCAGATAATGAATCGCCTCGAGAAAACTCGTCTTACCCGCGCCGTTCGGCCCGAAAAGAAAATTCGCTCCGGCATCGAGCTCCAGCTCGACCCGACGCAGATTGCGGAATCCCCGCACTGCCAACCGGCGCAGCGCCATCTACTCCGGCAGCGGAATCACGCAGATGAACCGGAACGGCCCCTCACCCAAGTTCTCAAAACCGTGCTCCTCCTCCGGCGCCACATAGACAAAATCCCCCGTCTCGACCGGCGACTCGCCTCCGGGCTGCAGCAACCTGCCCTTTCCCTCGAACACGAAAATCTCGTGCTCGGAACTGTGCCGATGCAGCGGAATCCGGTCGCCCTTGTGCGCCAGCTCGATCACCCGCATCGCGAAATTCGGCGCACCTTCCTTCTTCGCAATCAGCCAGCGAATCGTCGCCTGCGCTCCGGCCAGCGTCGCCGGCTCGGCCTTCACGTCGGTATAACGTCCTTTCACCATGCCCGATTCTACCACATCCCCGGACTCGGCGCAAACCCGGCTGCCCGATGTTATACTGCCGCCGCGTCGAAATCTGCCGACCGATTTCGCGAAACCGGTTCAAGCCCTCAGATTCTGCCGTTGGGGTATCAGACCCCAGGCCGCCCCCGGGGTTGCCCGGGCCGGACTCGAGGCCGGCGCCGGCAGCGGTCTCGGTCGCGACATTTCCGGTCTTCAGCCGGAACCGCCCTTCCCACCTCCGGACACCACTCCCGCCCACATCCACTCCGCGGCTCGTCCGGCGGGGTTTGACACCTCTGCCCGACTGCGGCTAGACTGAACTGTGCCGCCGAGAACCGACTTCCTGAAGCCCGAGGTCGCGGCCCGGCTCCGGAGCATCGACCTCCGGGCCCGGCTCGTGGTCGAGGGCTTCCTCGCCGGCCTGCACCGCTCGCCATTCAAGGGCTTCTCGGTCGAGTTCACCGAACACCGCCAGTACATGCCCGGCGACGAACTGAAACGCATCGACTGGCGCGTCTACGGCCGCACCGACCGCTTCTTCATCCGCGAATACGAAGAGGAAACCAACCTCCGCGCCTGCATCGTCCTCGACTCGTCCAACTCAATGTCGTTTCGCACTTCGGGCATCACCAAGCTCGAATACGCCTCCTGCCTGGCCGCCAGTCTCGCCTACCTGCTCCTTCACCAGAAAGACTCCTGCGGCCTCATCACTTTCTCCAGCCGGATTGACTCGTTCATCCCGCCGCGCAGCACCCCGGCCCACCTCAACGTCCTGCTCGGCGCGCTCGACAAGCTCAGACCCGGCGGCGACACCAACGTGGCTGCAACCCTGCACCAGCTTGCCGAACGCGTCAAGCGTCGTGGTCTCATTATCCTGCTCTCCGACCTCTGGGACGACGAATCGGCCGTGGTCTCGGCGCTGCGCCACTTCCGCTTCCGCAAGCACGAAGTGCTGGTGTTTCACATTCTCGACCCGGCCGAACGTGACTTCGGTTTCCGCCAGCCGCTGGTACTTCGCGACCTCGAATCCGGCGCCGAGCTGACTGTCGACCCGCGCGTTGTCGGTCAGGAATACCGCCGGGCCCTGGCCGAACGGCTGGCGCAGTTCGAGCGCCGCTGTGCTGAGGGCATGATCGACTACCACCGCTTCACGACCGACACCCCGTTCGACCAGGCGCTCTTCTCCTATCTCGAGCGCCGTCGCCGGCTCCACTGATGGGCTTCGCTGCCCCCGGCCTGCTGCCGCTGGCCGCGCTGGCCGCAATCCCGGTCGTCATCCATCTCCTCAGCCGGCTCCGTCTCCAGCGCCAGAACTTCCCGGCGCTCATGCTCCTGCAGTCGGTGCGGCGCGAGCGCTTCTCCTGGCTGCGTCTGAAGGAAATCATCCTGCTCCTCCTGCGCACGCTGCTTCTGGCTACTCTCCTGCTGAGCCTGAGCCGGCCTTACCTCCGGCCGCGGACCCAGCCGGGCCCGGCCGGCGACGTCGTGCTCGTGCTCGACGACTCCTACAGCATGGGCTACGGCTCGCGCTGGCAGAAGGCGATTGACAACTGCTCCCAGCTGCTCCGGTCTCTCGGCCCCGGCCGTCGCGCCGCGCTCTTGACCACGTCCGGCACCGACCCATTCCCCGAACTCGCCGCCGACCCGCGACCCCGGCTTGCCCTGCTCGACACGCTTCGGCCTTCGTTCTCTGCCGCCGGGCTCGGCCCGGCCCTCGACCGCGCCGTCAAACTGGCTGCCCCTTCCCGGGCCGAAGTCTGGGTCTTCTCCGACCTGCAGGCCGGCTCGCTGCCGGCCGACTGGCACGCGCCGGCCGGACTCAAGCCGGTATTCGTGGACTGCGGCTCGGAACAGTTCGACAACTCCGGCGTAACCGAAGTCCGGCTTGAAGAGCGCCGAATCGTCGCCCGCCTGGCCAACTATGGCTCGCGGCCGGTAACCCGCACCGCCACTCTATCACTCGAAGAACGCCGCGAAGAGAAAGTCGTGAGCATACCGGCCCGCGGCACGGCCGATGTCGTATTCGACACGCCGCTGCCGCGCTCCGGAACCGTCACCGGCTCGGTTGACATGCTGACCGACTCGCTGCCGGCCGACGACCGGCGCTGGTTCGCCTTCACCGTCCCCGACGAAATCCGGGTTCTCGTGCTGCAGTCGGCGGCGGCTCCAGCCGATTACATACTCGACGCGCTGGCAGCCGGACAATCGGCGCCGCTTCGCGTTACCGTCGCCGACATCACCGAAACCGGCCGGCTCGACCTGCGCGACTACTCGGTCATTGTCGTCAGCGACGCCGGTCGGCTCGACCCAGCCGGCCGCAGCCGGCTCAACTTCGCCCTCGGCTCGGGCCGGGCGCTGCTGCTGATGTTCGCCGACGGCACATCTCCTGACGCGGCCATGGAGACCTACTTCCGAATCGCCGGCGAAGTCCGGCCGGCAGGCTTCGTCACCATCGCCGCTGCCGACACATCCCATCCTCTGCTCGCCCGGCTGGCCCGGGCCGAACTGGCCTCGGCCCGCTTCTTTGTCCACGCGAAACTGGAGCCCCGCGCCGCCACGGTTCTCGCCCGCTTCTCCGACTCCGACCCGTTCATCCTTGAGGCCGCCGAAGGCCGGCTTCAGGTCTGGACTGCGGCTCCGTTGCCGGCCCTGACCGACCTCGTGTTCCGGGCTGCCTTCGCTCCGCTCCTTGTCCGCAGCGTCAACTACCTGGCCGCAGTCGGCTCGCGCGCCGACTATCCGGTCGGTGAAACCATCCGCATCCCCGCGCCGCGCGCCGGTCCGGTCACGGTCTCGACTCCGGCTGGCAATCTGGCGCTCACCGCCGAAGCCTCAACCGCCCGACCATCGGTTACGCTCAGCGACACCCGCATCCCCGGCATCTATCGCCTGGCCGAAGGCCCGGCTGTCGCCGTCAATCCGGTTCCGGCCGAAGGCGACCTGCGGCGCATGACCGCAGCTGAATGCTCCGCCAGAGAAATCGAGGTAAGAGACAATGTCGGCCGGCCGGCAGTCGACCTTGTGCTGCCGCTCCTGCTCGCGGCGGCCGTCGCCCTCGCCGCCGAAATGCTGCTCCTGGCCCTGTAGCGAAGCCGCCGAAACCGGCTCTAGGCGAAAATACCCGACTGCAGGTACTTGACGTAGCGCCTGAAGACCGTCTCGTCTTCAAGTATCGAAACACGCGAGATGACGACATTACTGCCGTCAAGGTGGACCTTCAGACCGTAGGCCTGGTGTCCGGGCTCACGCACCGTGAACCCGATATCATAGACCTCTTCGGCTTTCTGGTATCCGCGTCCCGTCACCCGCTCCATGAACCAGGCAAGGTTGTCGGCAACTGCGGCCAGCGCCTGAATCGGCATCCCGTTCCCCAGCCACGGTATGAGAATCACCTCGCCGCCCATCGCCCGCGCGTCGATAACCTTGGCTTCGTCAATGTCCACGAACTGCTTCAGGGCCTCTGGTGAACGCTGCTCCATGAGAGGAATCTAGGCTATCCGGGCCGCGAAGTCAAGCGCCGGCGCTTCCGCCTCGCTCACAACTGCCCGCAGAGATGGGCGTAGACTTTGGCATTCCCCACCATATTGGCAATCACGCAGAACTCGTTGGGCTGGTGGGCCTGCCCCTCGTTCCGGCCCCAGACCACGGCCGGAATCCCCAGCCGCCGGAAGAAGGCCGCGACGGTTCCGCCGCCTATGCCCATCGGCGACGGCTCCTTTGCCAGAACCTGCCGCACCGCCTCGGCCAGCATGCGGACGACCGGTGCGTCCGCCGGCGTCGCCGGCGCGGCCTGTGCGAACTGCTCGGTGTCAACCTTCACCTCGACCTTGAACTCGGCGGCGATGTCGGCGGCGATGCGCTTCATGTCTGCCAGCAGGTCGCTGAGCTGGTACTGCGGCAGCATCCGGCAGTCGAAGTAAAAAACGTCCTCACCCGGAATCGTGTTCACGTTCGGCACGTTCTG
>Ga0101944_10002602_pt1 | contig 28396 bp, 19 predicted proteins | sample DewCreD2012metaG_FD_75245 | JGI IMG/M metagenome (GOLD analysis project Ga0101944, IMG submission 75245) | Hot spring sediment bacterial and archeal communities from British Columbia, Canada, to study Microbial Dark Matter (Phase II) - Dewar... ... | reverse complement strand
GCCATGGGCGGGTTATCGGGGTTTGGGCTTATGCGGGCCGGCCTGGTTGCGCTGCTGCTTGCACCCTGCGTGCTGGCGGCGGAGCCGGCCGACCTGGTGTTCCAAGGCGGGGTCGTGATCACTCTCGAAGACGACCTGCCGCGGGCCGAATCGCTGGCGGTGCGGAGCGGACGGATCGCGGCGGTGGGCAGCGACGCCCAGATCGCCGCCTGGATCGGCCCCAAGACGCGGGTGATCGCCCTTCAGGGCCGCGCGGTACTGCCCGGATTCATCGAAGGGCACGGCCATTTCTTCAGTCTGGGCGCTTCGCGGCAGCAGCTCGACCTCGCCTCGGCCACAAGCTGGGAAGAGGTCGTCCAGCGTGTCGCAGAGGCCGCCCGACACACGCCTGCCGGACAGTGGATCGTCGGCCGCGGCTGGCATCAGGGAAAATGGAAACAGCCCCCCTCGCCGCACGTGCAAGGCTATCCGGTCCACGAGGCCTTAAGCCGCGTCACGCCGGACCATCCCGTCCTGCTGCGGCACGGCACCGGCCACATGCTGCTGGCCAACCGCCGGGCGATGGAGCTGGCCGGCATCGACCAGATGCTCGACCAGCCGATCGCCGGCGGCGAAATCCTCCGGGACGAGGCGGGCCGACCGACCGGCGTATTCCGCGAAAACGCGGGGCGGCCGATCGAGCGGGCCTATGCGGCCAGCCGCCAGCAGCGCACGATCGACGAGCGCCGGGCAGAACTGCGCGAGCAAGCGCGCTTGGCCGCCGCGGAGTGCGTGCGGTACGGCGTGACCAGTTTCCAGGATGCCGGCACCAGCCTGGCGGAGGTGGAAGTACTCCAGGAGCTGGCCGAGGCGGGGCAATTGCCAGTGCGGCTGTGGGTGATGCTCGGCGAAGGAAATCAGGTGCTGCGGCGAGCGCTGCCGCAGGTGCGGAGGGTGGAGGCGGCCGACGGCTTTCTCACCGTGCGGGGCATCAAGCGGCTGGTGGACGGGGCGCTAGGCACGCATGGGGCGTGGCTGCTGGCGCCCTACGACGACTTGCCAGGCAGCATCGGCAACAACACGTTGCCGCTGGCGGAACTGGAAGAGACGGCGGAGCTGGCGCTGACGCACGGCATGCAGCTTTGCGTCCACGCCATCGGCGACCGGGCCAACCGCGAGGTGCTCGACCTGTTCGAGCGGGTGTGGGCACGCCACGGGGCGGTCGGGCAGCAGCTCCGCTGGCGGATCGAGCATGCCCAGCACCTCGACCCGGCCGACATCCCGCGGTTCGCACGCCTGGGCGTGATCGCCTCGATGCAGGCCAGCCATGCGCCGTCCGACGGACCGTTCGTGGTGGCCCGGCTGGGGCTGCGGCGCGCGCGGCTGGGGGCCTATGCCTGGCGGGCGCTACTGGACAGCGGAGCGCTGATCGTCAACGGCAGCGATGTGCCAGTTGAGCCGCTGGACCCGCGTATCTCGCTGGTGGCCAGTGTGACGCGGCGGATGGCCGACGGAGAAGCTTTTTTTCCCGAGCAGGCGATGACCCGCCGCGAGGCCCTGCTTTCGTACACCCGCTGGGCGGCGTACGCGGCGTTCGAGGAGCACGTCAAAGGCACGCTCGCGGTGGGCAAATACGCCGACCTGGTCGTCCTGAACCGCGATCCGACGACCCTGTTACCCCAGGAGTGGCCCGCGCTGCGGGTGACGATGACGGTCGTAGGAGGCAAGGTCGCCTGGGAGGCCTCCTCCGACGAAGGCTGAGCGGCGGGTGCGTGCGCTGCGATCGACCCGTCCGCCGCCGGCGACCAACCCGTCGCTGGGGTCGGCACCAGGGGGTGGCCTACGGCCGGCCAGGGGGGCTTGGGTCGGGTCGTGATTGTCCAGCGGCACGCGGTGAAGTAGGATAAAAGACCAGGTCGAGGCGCATCTCTTTTGCGTCGTCGCTGCATCTGGTACGGCAGAGTCCCACCGTACGTTCCCGCTTGCCGGTATGGCTCGCGTCCGCCATACCGCTTCCTGCGTGTCGCGGATCGGCGCTCGCTGCGGCCGCCCGCAGCGGCTGGTACGCTGGCTCGCCGCGGCGGATTCCCCCCGGCGCCTGGATGGTTCGATGGCCAAAAAACCGACAGAAGACCTGTTTGAAAGCAGCACGATGACCTTCGGGGAGCACCTCGAAGAGCTGCGCGTGTGCCTGTTCCGCGGCGTGATCGGGATCGCGGTGGGCGTGCTGATCGGTTTTTTCGTGGCCAACAGCGTGGTGCGGTTTTTCCAGAGCCCGCTGGAGCGGGCGATGGAGCGGTTCTACGTGAAGCGGGCCCTGGGGGACTACGAGCAGCTTTTCGGGCAGGTGCCGGTCGAGGTTCGCCGGATGATCGTCGATGAAGGGCTGGTGCCCGAGCCGCTCCAGTTGGAAGCGGCCCAGGTGGCCCAGGCCCTGAAGCAGACCTATCCCCAACAGTTCAGCAACCTGGAGATTTCCCCCTACTGGTTCACGGCGGGCGACCTCTTGCCGGGCGGCGAGCAGACGCTGGCCCGCAAGCTGGTCGAAGAGGGGTCGGCCGGCGACGGGGCCTATGGCCGGCTGTGGCAGCTTCTGGATCCGGCTCAGCAGGAGGGACTGAAGCGACTGGCGGCCAGGCCGGCGACGACCAACCGACCGCTGGCCGAGGACCAGACGCTGGTGCTGGGCGTGCTCAACACGCTGGCCGGGCGGCCCGAACTGCATCGGGCCCCGGAACTGGCCAACCTGAGCGGTCCGGATCAGGACTTCGCCGCCGCCCTGGGCCGGACGATCACCGCGCTGGTGCTGGGCAGCAAGCAGCCGCAAGGAGACGACACGATCGCCCAGCTTCGAGCCCGACTGGCCCAGCACAACGACCCGGAAACGTCGCGCCGGCTGAACAAGCTGCTGCTGGCCCGGCTGTTCCCCGATGCACTGCGCAAAGCGCGGGTCAATTTGCTGTCGGTCTATTCGTGGCGGCCGGTGCGCGTCCGCTTCCAGGTGCTCAACGCCCAGGAAGCGTTCATGATCTGGATGAAAGCGGCGCTGATGACCGGCCTGGTGCTGGCCAGCCCCTGGGTGTTCTACCAGATCTGGGTCTTCGTGGCGGCCGGGCTGTACCCGCACGAGAAGCACTATGTCTATCTGTACCTGCCGATCAGCGTGGCGCTGTTCCTGGGTGGGGCGTCGCTGGCGTTCTTGTTCGTGTTCGACCCGGTGCTCGATTTCCTGTTCACGTTCAACCAGGGCATGAATGCCGACTTCGACCCGCGGGTGGGCGAATGGCTGGGCTTTGTGCTGATCCTGCCCTTGGGCTTTGGCATCAGCTTCCAACTTCCGCTGGTGATGCTGTTTTTGAACCGGCTGGGGCTGGCGTCGCTGGAGTTTTACATCCAGCAGTGGCGGATTGCGGTGCTGGTGATCTGCGTGATTTCGATGGTCCTCACGCCGGCCGACCCGGTGAGCATGCTGTTGATGGCCGTGCCGCTGTGTCTGCTCTATCTGCTGGGGATCGGGATGTGCCTGTTCATGCCGCGGCCGCGCAATCCGTTTGCCGAAGCCTACGAACCGTAAGCCGCCGGCAGCCGCCGGTGGGGGGGCGGAATCTGGCAAGCGAACCGGCTTGCGCCGCGACTGCAGACACCCCGGCACGCCCGCCGCCGGCGCGTCCGCCGGGCAGAAGCGACCGCCAAACGACCTGTTCGCCAGCCGCCAAGCAGAGTATGGTGGATAGCTAGGCCCTGAAAAAGCGCTTCGGGCGGAGCCTCGACGACCGCGAGCAGGCCCACCCGAGCGATGGTCCCGCGTTTCCTCTGGCCATGTCGCACGATCCTTCGTCTCCGCCGTCGGCCACGCGCGACGGCGACCAGCTCAAGCCGTTCCGCATCCAGCTTGCCGAGCGGATCAACCGCCTGCCGCAATATGTGCTGGCGCGGGTCAACACCTTGCTGCATCAAAAGCGGCGGGCAGGCCAGGATGTGATCGACCTAGGAATGGGCAACCCCAGCGAGCCGCCCCATCCGTTGGTGATCGAAAAGCTGGCGGAAGCCGCCCGTGACCCGGACAACCACGGCTACAGCAAGGCCAACGGCATCCTCAACCTGCGGCGAGAAGTCGCGGCCAAGTATTTCAAACGCTACGGCGTGCGGCTGGACCCCGAAACCGAGGTGATCGTCACCATCGGCTCCAAAGAGGGCTTCAGCCACATGTGCCTGGCCACGATGGGCGCCGGCGAAACGGCGATCATCCCAGCCCCCTACTTCCCGGCCCACATGTACGCGATCGTGATGGCCTCGGGAAACGTCATCACCCACGAAGTCAGCGACAGCGAACGCTTCCTGTCGCAGGTGGCCTTCACCTGCCAGCACATGACGCCCCGCCCCAAACTGCTGGTCGTCAATTACCCTCACAACCCGACCAGCAAGACGGTCGAGCCGGAGTTCTTCGTCGAGGTGGTCAAGCTCGCCCGCCGCTACGGCTTCATGGTCATCAGCGATTTCGCCTATGGCGATGTGGCGTTCGACGGCTACCAGCCCCCCAGCTTCCTGGCAGCCCCCGGGGCCAAGGAAGTCGGCGTCGAATTCACCACGATGAGCAAAGGCTACAACATGGCCGGCTGGCGGGTCGGCTACTGCTGCGGCAACGCCGAGATGGTCCGCGCCCTGGGCATCATCAAGGGCTATTATGACTACGGCTTGTTCCAGGCGATCCAGATCGCGGCCATCGTCGCCCTGCGGCACACCGAGGCGGCCGTCGAAGCCCAGGCCCGGATCTACCAGGCTCGCCGCGACCTGCTCTTGGAAGGCCTCCGTCGCCAGGGCTGGCAGGTCGAAACCCCTCGGGCCGGCATGTTCTTGTGGGCCAAATACCCGCCCCCCTTCGACCGCATGTCCAGCTTCGATTTCGCCATGAAACTCCTGGAAGAAGCCAACGTCGCGGTCAGCCCCGGCAGCGGTTTTGGCCCGGCCGGCGAAGGCTATGTGCGGATGGCCCTGGTGGAAAATGAAAACCGACTCCGCCAGGCTCTGCGGCAAATCGGTCGTGTCTTGGGGGATCGGAGCCGCAGCGACCGTCCCCCCGCCGTCCCTACCGCCCCCGCGGCCCCTTCGACCCAGCCGGCCCAGGGGTAGCCTGCCCCTGCCCTCCCCTGCGGCTGGGCGCAACTCTTTGCTGCGTCTCACATTGCGCCAGCAGTGCCCGGTAGACCGGCTCCCAGGGGCTACCTTGCATGCCAGGCGGCACGTTGAGCAGGTACTGAAGCAGCGCGGCGGCCTCTTCCCGCTGGCCCAGTTTGAACTGCGCCAGCGCCACCCCATACTTCGCCGCAAACCAGCGGTCGCTGCGAGGCGGACTGCGCGTCGCCACCAGCCGCCATTGGCTCAAAGCCTTCGACCAATGGGTCGGCTCGTCGCTGGCCAGCCACAGCCTTGCCAGACTTTCTTGAATTTGCCCGTCCTCAGGGTGATCCTCCGCTAAACGTTCGAGAAAAGCCAACCCTTCATTGCGGTAGCCCGCAGAAGCCAGCGCTTCCGCATGGATCCGCTCCAACACCGGCCGCCTCGCTTCTGGAAGCTGCAACTTCAACTCCAGCAATGCTTTCGTCGCTTCGAGCATCACGCCGGCCAACTCTCCTTGCCGCTCGGCCGGCGCGGTCTTCGTCAGGCCGTCCAACAAAAGCAAACAATTCCACAGTGTGTCACTGGCCGATGACTTGAGCCCCTCTATCAATCCGATCGCCTCATCAGCCCGGCCAGGCTGTGCGGCGATCGCCGCGGCCAGGCGGGCTCGCGCCGCCGCCAGCCACGTTTCGGGCACGTCGCCGGTCGAGCGGTCCAAGGCGGCGCGGAGCGTCGCTTCTGCCTCGAAAGCGCGCTCGGGCTGGAAACGGAGGATCACGTCGGCCAAGGCGAGCGCGGCGATGCGGTCGGCCTCGGTCCAGCGGTCCGGCAGCCGGTCGCCGTCGCCTCGCAAGGCTTGCCGGAAAAACGCGATCGCGCTGACGACCTGTTCTTTAGAGGGGTTCTGTGAAACGCGATCTAGACTTTGCTTCCAGGCATCGGCCAAGAGCTGCATGGCGGCTGGGTAATGGGCAGACGCCGGAGAGACCTCCGCGGCGGTGGCGATCGCCTCGTCTAGTTGCTGGCGTCCCAGTTGCAGGCGGGCCAGCCACAAGCGAGCCTGGTCTGCCGAATCGCTCTGGGGCCAGCGGGCGAGGTGCTCGTGGAGGATCGATTCGTACGCCGGCAAGTTCTCGGGATGCTGGCGGGCCTCTTGGGCTGCGTTCCAGGCGGCCGCCAGGTGCACCGTGGCTGCGCGGGGATGCTCCGGCTGGGAGGTCGCCAAGGATCGCAGCCGGTCGGCGGCGGCCCGGTGCTGACCCTGCTGCTGTTCGAGCTGCGCCGCTTGGGTGGTCAATTCAAAGGCCGCGGCAAGGTCTCCTTGTGCCTGCGCGGCTTGTGCCGCCTGAGCGTAGGTTTGCGCTGCCTGAGCGAGTTTGCCTTCGCGCTTCAGACCTTCGGCCGCCGTGACGAGAAGTTGGCGGTTGCCGCCGGCGACGGTCGGCAAGACCGCGGCCACGAGCCGGCTGGCCCGCTGGGCTGCCAGGCTGCCGCAGTGCGACGCGATCACCTGCGACAGCGCTGCGGCCTGCGCTTGCCAGCTTCGGGAATCTTCCGCCGCCGCGAGGTGGCGCGCGGAGGCCTGCAGGGCCAGAAGTGCCTCCAGGCGTGCTAGTGCCAGCTCGCACCAGCCTGGGCCGCCGGGTGGCTCCTCGAGGTCCACCAAGGCCGCAAGCTGCGGCCACTGCCGCTCGGCCAGCGCCAGGCGAATCCGCTCGGTCCGCGCCCGCCGGCGAATGGCAGGAGGCTGGGCGGGGTCGTCCCACAGCTGAGCGTGCATCGCGGCTTGGGCCGGTTGCGACAAGAGACGAAGCGTCTCGGCCAGGTCCAGCTCCACGCCGCTGCACAGGGGGTGGTCGTCCGCCAAGCGGCTGCGGAGCGACTGGAGCGTTGCCGCCGCGGAGGCCAACAGCGCCACGCGGTCGTCGCTGCCTGCGGGAAAGAGCAACCCGCGTTGACGCTGCGCCCGGGCAAGCTGCTGCTGGACTTGCAACGCGAGATTTTCCAGCGCCGCGGCGGAAAGGCCGCCGTCGCGGGGCGGGCTACGATGCCGCAGCGGAATTTCCTGCCGCAGGAACTGCTCGATCTGCTCGAGCATGCCGCTGGCTTGCCGCAGCACCCGGCGCGTTTCGTCCAGCTCCTCGGGCGACGCCAGCCCCGCCTCCCACGTCTGCTGTCCGATCTCTCCCTGCGTGAGCAAGGCCAGTGCCTGCTGGACGCGGACCAGCACCGCCCGCGGATGCGCCGGCGTTCGCTGGAGGAAGTCGGCCGCGGCGTGCTGTGCTTGCTGCCACAGGGCAGCGCGCTGCGCCGCCGGTGCGAAGGCGGCCTGCTCGGTCAGCGTGCGAACCAGCTCCACCGTCCAATCCGCCCGCTCCACCGCGTCGGGAGCCAGCCGGCGCAGCCGCTCCTGGCAATGCGCAGCCGCCAGCTCGTGCAGCCAACGCTGCCGCAGCCCCTCGACGAAGACCCTCTCCGCAGGTGCCTCCGCCAGCGCCGCGGCCGCTAGTAGAAGTAGAAGCACCCAGCCGGCGACCGCCAACCACCCCCTGCGCGCCGCGCATCGCTGCGGCCCGCCGCGTGCCGTCCCGCGGCCGGCCACTGGATGGCCTGTCCACTCTATGGCGTCATGGACCATAGGGCCATTCTCTCATAGGGTGGCAGCGAGGTTGACCTGGGCAAAACCGGCCAGCCGGATCACGTCCAGCGCATCGATCACGTCCCCCAGCGGCACGTCGGGCTGCGGATCGAGGATCACGGGAGCCTGCCGCCGGATGCTGGCCAGCGTCGCCAGCGTCGCGCGGAGTTCCGCCAGCGACCGCACGGGCGTTTCGTTGAGCGTCCACCCGATCCGCCCTTGCACCGTGACGACGCGCACGACCAGCTCGGGAAAGTCGGCCTGCGGCGGCGGGGGCGCGCCTGTCCCGGCAGAAGCCTGTGGCGGGGCAAGCTGTCCCGGCAAGACCAGCTCGGGCATGGTGAAGCTCGACGACCAGAGGAAATAGACCAACAGCAGAAAGACGCAGTCGATCATCGGCGTCAGTTGCAGTTCCAGCGGGGTGCGGTCGGCCGCCGAGTGCGGGATGCGCATCGTCAACACCTTGTGCCTGGTCTCGTCCGTCGCTCTGTAGCCGCCACAGGATGCCCGCCGACGGCACATTTCCGCGGCGGCCAGCCCCGTCGCCACCACAGGCACTACCGGGCAACCTCCCGCCGCTGCACCACGTAGGAGACGTTCCAGATGCCCGCCCGGCTGCACGCCACCAGCACCGGCTCGAGCTGGCGGTAGGGCACCTGCCGATCCGCCCGCACGCGCACCGCCAGCGCTGCACCGTGCACCTGGCGACGCTCCGCCAAAAGGTCGGCCAGCTCGGCCGGCGGCACCTTCCGCCCCGCGACGTACAGCGTCCCATCGGCCAGCACCTGCACGGTGAGCTGCGCCGGGCTGTCCTCGTCCGGCTTCTGCCCCGTGGCGGCCTGCGGCAGCGGCAGCTCCAGCCGCTGCTCCCGGCGTGCCAGGTGGCTGGAGACCAGGAAGAAAATGATCAGCAGGAACACGACGTCGATCATCGGCGTCATGTTCAGTCCCAGTGTCCGGCCGCTGGTCCGCGTCGGGATCCGCATGCCTGCATTCTAGGGCGCTGGGCGATCCGCCCCAACCGCAGTTGGCTTTAAGCGCACCTCGCGCCGCGGGACCAGATAGCGGATCGCCAGCCCGACCAGGATCAGGCCCCCGCCGACCAGCGTCCACCACGCCGGCCGATCCCCCCAAGCCAGGTACACCCAAAGTGGCACCAGCAACGGCTCCAAAAGCCCGATCCCCGTCGCCTCGTGGCCGGCGATGCCCTTCAAGCCCCGGGCGAACAGCACGTAAGGCAGCCCCATCTGCACAATGCCCAGCCCCGCCAGAAGCAGCCACTGCCGGCCGGCCGGCACATACCCTCCGCCCAGCGCCAGCGGGGCCAGGACCACGGCCGTGACCAGATGGTTCAGGGCGGTCAGCCAGGCGCTTTCCATCTCGCGGAGCTGCCTTAGCGACAGCACCACGCCGGCATAGAACACCCCCGAAGCCAGCCCCCACAGCACCGCTTCCAGGGCGAACTGCTGCCATTCGTAGTGCAAAATGATCGCCACCCCCGCCGCCGCGAATCCGATCAGCAGCCAGTCGCGCCCCACCGCCCGCTCGCCGAACACCAGGACCCCCACGAGCAGCACCCACACCGGCGCGGTGCACTGCAGCCAGATCGCGTTGGCCGCCGACCCTTTGGCCATCGCCGTGAGGTAGGTGTAGTTCATGGCCGCGAAGGTAGCTACCATCGGCACGAGCTTCCAGCTCCACTGCGGCCGGCGGACCAGCGGCCAGAGCACCAGGCACGCGATCGCCGCCCGCCAGAAAGCCAGCGGCGGGCCCGGCCAGCCCCGCAGATCGGGCGATTTGACGAAGAAACCGCTGGTGCTCCACAGCACGGCTGCCGCCAACACCAACAACCGGGACCGCCCCACAGACGCTGTCGGGGACGGCAGGTCGGGCGGACGGAAAGCACTCGGCCGGCTCGGCAGCGATGTTGCCAGCCGCGGCGGACGTGGGCCTATCTCCATGGAAGGCATGTTGTGCCATCGGGGCATCCTTTCGTCCAGCCGGCACCCTCAGTAGAATCCGCAGACCGTCGGCGCCGGGAGGGGATTTTCCGGTCTAGAGGAGCGCCCGGCCCGACGTGCCTGGCGATCCCGGCCCCGCCGGGATTTTCTTCCCCGCGAACGAGCCGTCATGCGGTACGACTGCCTAGTCATCGGGGGCGGGCACAACGGCCTGGTCACGGCCGCCTATCTGGCTCGGGAGGGCAAGCGGGTCTGCGTGCTGGAGCGGCGGCACCTGGTGGGCGGATGCTGCGTGACGGAAACGCCCTGGCCCGGCTTCCGCGTCTCGACCGCCGCCTACGTGATCAGCCTGTTTGCCCCGCGAATCATCCGCGACCTGCGGCTGGGGCAGTACGGTCTCGTCATCCTGCCGCGCAACCCGTCCTCGTTCACGCCGCTGTTGGACGGGCGGTACCTGTTGCTTTCCGCCGACCTGGCCGCCTCCTGCCGCGAAATCGCCAAGTTCAGTGCCCGCGACGCCCAGCAATACCCCCGCTATCAGCGGTGGCTGGAAACGGTGGCCAGCCAGCTCGAGCCGCTCCTCGATCAGCCCGCCCCCGACCCCTTGCCGCTGCCGGCCGAATGGCGAAAGATCGGCCTGGGCAAGCGGCTGGCCGACCTGGGCCGCCTGAGCGAGCTGTATCAGGCGGCCAGCCGGCTGGGGGAGATGCTGCCCGAGACGCTCGAGCTGGTGCTGGGGGCGGCCCGGCCGCTTCTGGAACGATGGTTCGAGGCCGAAGTGCTGCGGGCCACGCTGGCGACCGACGCCGTGATCGGAGCGTTCGCCTCCCCGTCGTACCCGGGCACGGCGTACGTGCTGCTGCATCACGTGATGGGGCAGGCGGGCGGGGCACGGGGCGTGTGGGGCTATGTCCAGGGGGGCATGGGCCGCCTCAGCGAGGCGTTGGCGACCGCCTGCCGCGACCTGGGCGTCGAGATCCGCTGCGAAGCGCCGGTGAAGCGGATTCTGGTGCAGCGCGGCCAGGTGATGGGAGTCGCCCTGTGGGACGATACGGTGCTGGAAGCCCCCGTCGTGGCCAGCAGCATCGACGCCCATCAGACGTTCCGGCGGCTGTTGGATGCGTCCGAACTGCCAGCCGCGTTCGCTCAGGCGGTCGCCCGGATCGACTACGCCTCCGCATCGGCCAAGATCAACCTGGCTCTGGCCGAGCCGCCGCGCTTCACCTGCCTGCCCACGGCCGGCGTGGCCCCACACCACCACGGCACGATCCACATCGCCCCCACGCTGGACTACCTCGAGCGGGCGTTCGACGACGCCAAATACGGCTGGCCCAGCACCGAGCCGATGCTCGAGATCACCCTGCCCAGCGCGGTCGATCCGACGCTCGCCCCGCCCGGTCAGCACGTGATGCACATCTTCGTCCAGTATGCCCCCTACCGTCTGGCCGAAGGCCGGCACTGGGACGACATCAAGGAGGATTTTGCCGACCGCGTCGTCGAACTCTTGGGCCGCTACGCACCCAACCTGCCCGGAGCGATCCTCCATCGGCAGGTGCTCTCGCCGCTGGACCTGGAGCGGCTGTTGGGCCTGACGGGCGGGAACATCATGCAAGGGGCGATGACACCCACCCAGCTTTTCTGCCTGCGGCCGGTGCCAGGCTGGGCCGACCATCACACGCCGATCCGGGGGCTGTACCTGTGCGGGGCGGCCAGCCATCCCGGCGGGGGCGTGATGGGCATCTGCGGTCGCAACGCGGCCTTGACGATCCTCCGCGACGGCCTGTAGCGGCGCTGGGCAGCCACGCAGCCGCCAGGGGACGCCGCGGCCTGCCCGGTCTATGATAGGTGGAACGGAGGGATTGGCGCCGGCAAGGCCGCCCGTGGCCTGCGCATGCTGCGCGGCAAGGCGGCGGGATGGCCGACCCAAATCAAAGCCAAACCGCCACGGAGCCAGGCAAGCACCACGTTTGTGCCCAATGCTCAAGATGGATGTTCCAACTCGCACAAGGCACCTTGGGCTCGTCGGGGGCCTGGTCAGCATCTGGCTGCTCTGTGCGGCAGTGCCGGCCAGCGCCCTGGGGCCAGACAGCCCGCAGGTGCGTCGGCTGGTGTCGCGGGGGCTGGCGTGGCTGGCTACGCAACAGGACGATCGGCCGGGGGCCCAATGCCTGATGGGCCTGGCGTTCTTGAAGGCGGGCCAGCCGGCCAACCATCCCAAGGTCCAGCAAGCCTTGCAGGCCTGCCAATCGGCCCGGCTCCAGGACCAGGACGCGGTGGACAACTACAGCGTGGGGCTGGCGGCGATCTTCCTTTTGGAACGGGATGCCCAGGGGCAGCGGCCGCTGATCCAGCGGTATCTGGCGGAGATCGTGCGGCGGCAGAAGGCGAACGGGGCATGGGGCTATCCGCACAACGACCAGGGCGACACGTCGCAAACGCAGTACCCGCTGCTGGCCCTGTGGCTGGCCAGCCGCTACGGCTTGGAGGTTCCCTCTAGCGTGATCGAGCGGGCGTGTCTATGGCTACTGCGGACGCAGGACCCTTCGGGTGGCTGGGGGTATCAAGGTCGAGAAGCTCCGCTCGGCCAGCGCGTCGCGCAGGAAGAAATCCGCCCGTCGCTGGTGGCCGCCGCGATGGGCTCGCTGTACGTCTGCGGCGACCTGTTGGGCTTGCGCGACATTCGCGAACCGTCGACGACCGAGGAGGCGCTACCTCCTGCCCTGCGGCCGATCGGCCAGAGCCAGCCCGCCCCCCGCCGGCCAGCAAGCCGGGCGGTCGATCGGCAGCTTTACCAGCGGGCCTTGGATGACGGCCACCGCTGGCTGACGCGCAACTACACGCTCACTTCAGAAGGCTGGTCCTACTATTACCTGTACGCCTGGGAGCGGTACCACAGCTTCCGCGAGCTGGCGGAGCGGCGGATCGACCCCGACCCGCGGTGGTACAACGACGTGGTGGCGTTTTTGCAAAAAGAAGAGCAGATGGAAGGGGGCTGGCTGGGCGAGAACGAACAAGCGCCGGTCGCCACCGCGTTCGCCATCCTGGTGCTGGTGCGGAGCATGCAGAAGACGCTCCAGCAAGGTCCGGCACGTCCAGCGGAAGGGCTGCTGGTGGGCGGGATCGGGCTGCCGCCACAGACGGCCGATCTGAAAGAAGTCGATGGCCGGGTGGTCACGGCGGCAGGAGCGGGCACGCTCGAGGAGCTGCTGGCGGAGCTGAAAAGAGCGCAAGGGGCGCAGCTCGAGCTGCTGCTGCATTCCGCGGGGCGCGTCAAGCTCTCCGAGGACGTCACCCGCCGCTCGGGCCAGATCGCCCAGCTTCAAGCGCTGGTCACCGGCGGCACGCCGGCCGAGCGGCTGGCGGCGGTGCGGGTGCTGGGCCGTCAGCGGAACCTGGACCACGTGCCGCTGTTGATCCTGGCGATGAAGGACCCGGATCTTGCGGTGGTGCAGGAAGCGGACCGCGGGCTACGCTACATCAGCGGGAAGTTCGACGGGGTCGGCCTGCCCGACCATCCGCAGCCGGCGGAGGTTCAAGCGGCAATCGCTGCCTGGAAGCAATGGTATCTGGGCTTGCGCCCCGACGGACGCTTGCTGGATTGAACGCGCCCTCTGGGGACTTCGCCCAGGAGTTTTCCCTGATCACCTTGTTGGAACGTTCGGTCTGTTCGGCCCGGCAGGGCAAGTTGCCTGCCGGAGCACCTTGGTTTGAGGCATGGGTCGAGCCCCCTGGCCATGTCGATGCACGCATCACCCGCACCATCGCCAACCCACCGAAGTCCGCGGCCCAGGCCGGACCTTACGCTGGCGGTTTCGGCCTACGAGCGAGTCGCCGGGTGGCTGCTGGCCTGTCTGATCGTGCTGGGCACCAGCACGCTGATCCTGTTTTTGATCTGGTTGACCAGCCGGCGGTATCGGCTGGTTCCCGCTGTGCCGGTGACGGTGCTGGAGGACGTGGGTGGCGGAGTGCAGGGGCTGGTGGCGGGCGAGTCGGTGTGGGAAGAGCCCGCTGTGCAGGAGCTGCCAGAGCTGGCGCCGCTGCCAGACCTGGCACCCACGCTCAGTCCGCTGATCGAAAGCCATTGGCAGGAGCTGGAAGCGCTGGTAGGCAGCAGCAGCCAGGGGCGCGGGACAGGGCAGGGCAGCGGCGACGGACGCGGTGCCGGGCCGGGAGGCCTGGGCAGCAGCCAGGGCGTGCCGGCCGCGGAACGCTGGCTGTTGCGGCTATCCGCGGAGAATCTGGTTGATTATGCCCGCCAGCTCGATTACTTCGGGATCGAACTGGGCGTGGCGGGAGGGGGCGACCGGCAGGTGACGTATATCTCGCGGCTGTCGGCCGCCCGACCGGTGGTGCGGCGGGCAGACCCGCGCCAGGAGCATCGCCTGCGGTTTTTGCATCAGCAGGGGGAGCTGCGCGAAGCGGACCGGCAACTGGCCGCCAAGGCGGGCGTGCCGGTCGAAGGCCGCGTCGTGTTCCAGTTTTTCAGCGATGCGCTGTACCGGCAGCTTCTGACTCTGGAGGCAGCGCACAAAGGCTCGCGGCCGCTGGCCGACGTCCGCCGGACCGAGTTCGGCGTCCGCAAGACCAGCGGCGGCTATGAATTCTTCGTGCTCCGCCAGGTGTTCGCCGGCCCGCCGTAGACCGCCTCCGGTGGCGATTCGTCCACCCCACGTCCCATCTTGACGTGCCAAGCGGAGAGGTCCGGCAGCGGAGGCTTGCTCGCTGCCAGCACGACGCGTGCAGCCCGTAACCGTCGATCTACGAACGACGTCGCCATGAGCGCACCAGCGGCCCACCGGCGAGCATCACCAGCCAAACCCATGCGGACGACGGCTCGGGAACCGACATCGCCGGCGTTTGGCCCAGCCCCCACGGGGAGAAATGGTCGATCCCGGTCACCATGATGGTGTTGTTGACAGGATCGACAGTTCCCGGCGTGAGTACCCATGCGCCGTTGGTGTAATGATAGATCGCCAGTCTGGACTCATCTGTTCCCGGGGCGAGCGCGCGTTCGTCGTAGGTGAACGTCACGGTGGTACCTGCCTGCGGCAACGTTCCGCTGAAATCGAGCATCCAATATTGAAATACATCTCCGGGGATCGCGAAATCCACCGGGCCAGCGCTGGCGATGCCGCTTGCTAACACTTCGCTGAGCGGCTTTTTCTGGTATGTGGCCTCGAAGACACCGTCTGTCGTGCCCGCGGGCAGATCGACGTGCAGTGTCCCCTCGCCCGGTGGCAGCAGCGTGAACGGGGACGGGTCGCCTGCCGCCATCGACTGCTGCGCGGGGGCGGAGGTCGGGGCGGAAAAGCTCGTAAATACAAAATTGGCTGTCTGGGCGAAGTTCGTGGCCGTCGCGTTGAACGACAATGTCAGCCCAAACAACGGCTGATCCGCGTTGGCCGCCACTTGGTTGAAGTCCAGGTCCGCAAGTGCTGCCGAACTGGTCAAATTGGCCTCATGCATATCCTGGAAGTGAAAAGTGACATGACGTTCGCGAAGCCCCGGACGGAACTCGACATTGGAGGGTTGCCAAATCAGGCCGGATACATGATCCATGACCGGACCGGAGCTGGAGAAAAGAATATTGTTCGCCACGGAAAGGTTGCTTATACCTGCGTTAACACCATCGATGGAGTAGCCGGCGCTATTCCCGGTCAGAAACGTCAACGAGAAGTTCGTCACCGTGCCTGTGTAAACCTTCCACGAGCCGATATTGTTGATCGTCGCCTGGGATGCTCCTGAGGCCAGTTCGTTGTACACGAAATAGCCGGAAAATGTGTCGCCGGCAGCGAGGTAGGGCGTGATCGCGTCCACAGACCCGCTGGCACTCACATTGGTGAGCTGCCCGGTGAAACTCACCACGATCGAAGCACGTGCTGCGTCCGAGGCCGCAAGCGAAGCCCACAGCGTCAAAACCGCTAGGGTAGCGTCTCCGCGTCGATGCATCGGTTCTTCTCCGCATGGCGGTTCTGGATCTGCGCAACTCGTCCCGTGCGGGGCGTCATCCCGCGCAGCCTGGAGGCAACGATCCGCACGCGTCGCACGTGCGGATGAGTATTAGGCGTCAGGACGGCAGCCGGTCGGCCGATAAAAATTGAAAAAATGCCGGCCACCGCGCAGGCTCCATCACGCGGCAGCCCCCGTCGACCGGAATTCGTGCCCTGGCCGCCGCCAGAGAGACCCAACAGGCGAACCATGCGACGCGCGGCCGTCCCACCCACGCGCACCAGCTTGTACAATTCCGCTGGGCTATGGCGACGCGAGTGGTGCGTGCCACGATGCCGCAGATGGGCGCTGGAGCGTCGTCGCCTGCCCTCGCCTTTCCGTCCAGGTTCCTCCTCGCCTCTGACGACTTCCAAGGCACTGCAGCCCATGCGCACCTGGATTCGCCACGCGACCGTCGTGCTGCCCGAGGGACCGCTACGCACCAGCGTCCTGATCGAAGATGGGAAGATCGCGGCAATCGATCCGGCCCTGCACACCCAGGCCGACGAAGTCGTCGACGCCTGGGGCCTGCAGCTGATCCCCGGGGTGATCGACGACCAGGTCCATTTCCGCGAGCCGGGCCTGACGCACAAGGAAGACCTGGCCACCGCCAGTCGCGCGTGTGCCAAGGGGGGCGTGACCACGTTTCTCGAAATGCCCAACACCGTGCCCCCCACAACCAGCCGGCAGCGCCTCTTGGAAAAGCTGGCTCTGGCGGCCGAAAAATCGCTGGTGCACTACGGTTTCTACCTCGGGGCCACGCCGCACAACCTCGCCGAATTGCAAGCCGCCGAGGCGGAACTGGCCGACCGCACGCCAGGCATCAAGATTTTCATCGGCTCCAGCACCGGCGATCTGCTCGTCGATGACCAGACGGCCCTGGAAGCGATCTTCGCCGGCACGCGTCTGCCGATCTGTGCGCACTGCGAAGACGAGGCCACGATCCGGGCCAACGCCGCGCGCCTGGCGCCGCTGACCCATGTGGCTGACCACAGCCGCCTGCGCGACCGGGCCGCGGCGGTCCTTTCCACGCGGCGGACGCTCGATCTGGCCCGGCGGCACCACCACCGCTTCCACCTGCTGCACGTCACGACGGCCGACGAAGTGGAACTGGTCGCCGACCACCAGCGGTTGATCACGGCCGAAGCGTGCCTACCCCACCTGTTCTTCCACGAGGGCGACTACGCCCGCCTGGGCACCCTGGTGCAGGTCAACCCGTCGCTGAAGACGGCCGCCGATCAGGCAGCGCTCTGGCAAGGCCTGAAAGACGGCCGCTTGCAAGTCGTCGCCACCGACCACGCCCCCCACACCCTGGAAGAAAAACAGCGGCCTTACACCGGCGGCCATGGCGGCTCCCCCTCCGGCCTGCCCTCGATCGAAAACTCCCTGGCCCTGATGCTCGACCAGGTGCATCGCGGCCGCTGCACGCTGTCGCAGGTCGTGCACTGGATGTGCGACGCGCCGGCCCGCGTCTGGGACCTGGTGGGCAAAGGGCGGATCGCCGTAGGCTACGACGCCGATCTGGTGCTGGTCGACCTGGCCCGTTCGCAAACGATCCGCGATGCCGACCAACAGACCAAATGCCGCTGGTCCCCCTGGAATGGGGTCACGCTCACTGGCTGGCCCGTGCGCACCTGGGTGGCCGGCCGCGAGGTGTTCCGCGACGGACGGTTCGACGAGACGGTCCGCGGCAGCCCAGCTCGCTTCGACCATGCCCGCGGCGGATACTGGGCGACGCCCGACGAGTGACCGTTCGGGAAAAACGAAGACAAAACCTTATAATGCAGCTTCCGGGGAAGTGCGCGGAACCCAAGTACTAGCGGCATCGCCGGTTCAGACGCAAGCTCGATGGCCAAATCTTCCTCCCAGAAAAGCACGAAAAAAGCCGCCGGCGGCCATGCGCCGCCCGCTCAGCGTCTTGTTGCGGAGAACCGCAAGGCCCGCCACCGGTTTGAAATCCTCGATACGCTCGAGTGCGGCATCGCCCTAACAGGGAGTGAAGTAAAAAGCCTTCGTTCTGGAAAACTATCTCTCGATGAGGCGTACGCCCGGGTGAAGGACGGAGAAGTCTGGCTGGTGGGGGCCGACATTGCGGAATACCCGCAGGCCACGTTCTGGAACCACCCGCCGAAGCGGCCGCGAAAGCTGCTGCTGCATCGCGATCAGATTCGCAAATTCGCGGCCAAGGCGCACGAGAAGGGGCTGACGCTGGTGCCGCTGCGGGTCTATTTCAACGCCCGCGGGATCGCCAAGGTCGAACTGGGCCTTTGCCGGGGCAAAAAGCTCCATGACAAGCGCGAGTCGCTGAAAAAAGCAGACGCGAAGCGCGAAATCGACCGCGCCCTGCGTCGCAAGAGCTGACTGGGCCGGCGTCTGCCTGCTGCTACGCGACGGACGGATACCGCAACGTCCATTGCCTTTGGCTACCTCAGCAAGGGTATGCCTGAGGCGGTCGCGGCAAGGGCCCGCCTACCGAGGCGGCATACGGCCGCTACAATGCGTAAAGGAATTGTCGCAAAAAAATATCGTACGAAGACGCATGTCGCGCTCACGGGAGGTGGCCGATGGTGACGGAACTACCGACCATTCCCCCACTTAAGCGAATCGCCTTTCTTGGAGACTATGTACCTCGCCAGTGTGGGATCGCCACGTTTACGGCCGACCTGTGCGAAGCGATCGCGGCGGCCAGCCCGCAGACGAACTGTTTTGCCGTCCCGGTGAATGACGTGGAGGAAGGTTACGACTATCCGCCCCGCGTCCGGTTTGAAATCCAGGAAAGAGACCTCGACTCCTACCGCCAGGCAGCGGATTTTCTGAACACCAACGAGGTCGATCTGGTCTGCCTCCAGCATGAATATGGCATTTTCGGCGGTCCGGCCGGCAGCCATGTTTTGACGCTGCTATCCGAGCTGCGGATGCCCGTCGTGACCACGCTGCACACGATCCTTCGTGAGCCGGACCCTCAGCAGCGGCGGGTGCTGGAGAGCCTGGCAGAGCTGTCGGATCGGCTGGCGGTCATGAGCCGCCGGGGGGTCGAGCTCTTGCAAGAGGTCTACGGCGTGCCGGCAGAGAAGATCGATTTCATTCCCCATGGCATTCCGGACGTCCCGTTCGTCGACCCGAACTTCTACAAGGATCGGTTCGGCGTCGAAGGGAAGCTGGTGCTGCTCACCTTTGGGCTGCTGAGCGCCAATAAAGGGATTGAATACGTCATCGAGGCCCTGCCGGCGATCCTCAAGCGGCATCCGCAGGTGGTGTATATCGTGCTGGGAGCCACGCATCCGCATGTCAAGCGGCACGAAGGGGAGGCGTACCGTCTGAGCTTGCAGCGGCGGGCCCGGACGCTGGGCGTCGAAAAGCACATCATTTTCTTTGATCGGTTTGTGAGCCTGGAAGAGCTGGTCGAATTCATCGGGGCGGCCGACATCTACATCACACCCTACCTCAACCCGGCGCAGATCACTTCCGGCACGCTGGCCTATACGGTCGGGGCCGGCAAGGCCGTGATTTCGACGCCGTACTGGTATGCGGAAGAGCTGCTGGCCGAAGGGCGGGGCGTGCTGGTGCCGTTCGCCGATGCGGGGGCCATTGCCGAGCGCGTCATCGAGCTGTTGGACAACGAAGCAGAGCGGCACGCGATCCGCAAACGGGCCTACTTGCTAGGGCGGGAGATGATCTGGCCGCGTGTCGCCCAGCGGTATCTGGAGGTCTTCGACCAGGCCCGCCAGGAGCGGATGTGCAACCCGCGGCCGGCCTTCACCGGCCAGACACTCGACAAGCGCCCGCCCGAGCTGCCCGACGTGAACACACAGCACCTGCGGCGGCTGACCGACGAGGTGGGGCTGGTGCAGCACGCCTATTTCACAGTGCCCAACTATGCGGAGGGCTACACCACCGACGACAACGCCCGCGGGCTGGCGGTGGCCGTGCTTCTGGAGCAGGCGGAGGAAGTGCCGAACGAACAGGCGTACGAGCTGGCGTCGCGTTATCTGGCCTTTCTCTGGTATGCCTTCGCGCCTCAGGCCGGGCGCTTCCGCAATTTCCTCTCGTTCGAGCGGCGGTGGCTGGAGGATGTCGGCTCCGAAGATGCGCATGGGCGGGCGCTATGGGGGCTGGGCGTGGTCATCGGCCGTTCGCAGTACGAAGGGCTGTGCAGCGCGGCCAATCGGCTGTTCGATGCGGCGCTGCCGGCCGTCAGCGGCTTTACCAGCCCTCGGGCCTGGGCCTATACGCTCCTAGCGATCCAGGAATACCTGCGGCGGTTCGAGGGAGATCGGGCTGCCCGCAGCCTCCGTGAAGAACTGGCCCAGCGGCTGTGGCAACTGTACCGCAACGTCGCGGGCGACGGGTGGCACTGGTTCGAGGACCGGCTGGCGTACGGGAACGCGGTGCTGCCGCATGCCCTGTTGCTCAGCGGCCAGGCGCTGGGTCGCCAGGAGCTGGTCACCGATGCCCTGACCGCCTTGGACTGGCTTTGCCTCCAGCAGACAGCGCCCGAGGGGCACTTCATCCCGATCGGGTCCAACGGGTTCTACGTCCGCGGGGGCGTGCGTGCCCGCTTCGACCAGCAGCCGATCGAGGCCCAGACCACCGTCTCTGCGTGCCTGGCCGCCTATGCCGTCACCGGGCAGTCTCGCTGGCGGCGCGAGGCGCAAAAGGCGTTCGATTGGTTTTTAGGACAAAACGACCTTGGCCAGTCTTTATACGACCATCAGACGGGAGGGTGCCGCGATGGCCTGCACCCCGATCGGAGCAACCAGAACGAGGGGGCGGAATCGACGCTGGCATTCCTCCAGGCCCTGTTGGAGCTGCGGCTGGCCCAGTCCCTTGGACCTGAGCTCAGTGCGGCCGGCTGGTCTCGCTCCAACAAGCTGCCTTGTGCCGCGCGCCCGATGATCTAGACACCGTCTGGCTGATCGGTTTATAGGTGAATGCAGTTTATAAGCGAATGGAATCTGGGCCGGTGCTTTCGGCCCAGAGGTCTGGAATGGGGAGGACTCGTAGGAGGGTTAGGGAATGACCCACGGCGTTACAGAGGTTTCGGGATCGTCGCCGCGTGTTCCTTCGCGCCAACCAGCCCCGCCTGGGGCAGCCGAGAGTCTGCCGGCCGCTGCGGGAAATGGTCAGGCGGCACCGCAGCGGAGCGTGACCGGCGGTCCGTCCCCGGCGGGTCTGGGTCCGGTTCGTCGTACCGCCGCAGTGACAGGAATGCGGAAGATGCCCCATCGCCAGCACGAGACGTTGTTTTTCCGCTATCCGAAGAATCCGATCCTCACGGCGGCCGACTGGCCCTATCCGGTCAACAGCGTGTTCAACGCGGGAGCGACGCTGTTGCCCGACGGTCGGACGCTGCTGCTATGCCGCGTGGAAGACCGTCGCGGGCATTCGCATTTGTGCGCGGCCCGTTCGTACAACGGCATCGATGGGTGGGAGATCGACCCCCAGCCGACGCTCCTGCCCGACCCGGAGAACTATCCGGAAGAACTGTGGGGCATCGAAGACCCGCGGATCACCTTCGTGCCCGAACTGGGCAAATACGCCGTCGTCTATACGGCCTACTCCCGCGGCGGACCGTGCGTGTCGCTGGCTCTCACCGAAGATTTCCGCACATTCGAGCGGTATGGCGACATCATGCCGCCGGAAGACAAAGACGCGGCCCTCTTGCCGCGGCGGATCGGCGACTGCTGGGCGTTGATCCATCGCCCGGTCAGCACCTCCGGCGCCCACATCTGGATTTCGTACTCCCCCGACCTGCGGCATTGGGGCAGCCACAGGCTGATCCTCGAAGCCCGCCGTGGCGCCTGGTGGGACGCCAACAAGATCGGCCTCTCCCCGCCCCCCATCGAGACGCCGGAAGGCTGGCTGGTGCTCTACCACGGCGTGCGTCCCACCGCGGCCGGCGCCCTGTACCGGCTGGGGCTGGCCCTGTTCGACCTCCAGACGCCTGAACGCTGCCTGCTCCGCGGCGAATCGTGGATCTTCGGCCCAGAAGAACCGTACGAACGCTACGGCGACGTCGATAACGTCGTATTCCCCTGCGGCTATACCATCGCGCCCGACGGCGACACCCTCAACCTCTACTACGGCGGGGCCGATACCTGCATCGCTTTGGCCACCGGCAGCATCCAGGCCTTGCTCGACTGGCTCAAGCGGAATGGCAAGCCGGGCGGCACGTTTTTCTAAGCTTCAGGCATCGGACGCATAACTCCCTGCACAGACTCATCTTGCGGTGAGGCCGGCTGGAGGACGCGCCGCTAAAAGCGCGGCGCGATCCCCTGCCCGCCATGCCGGTGCGCGCTGGCCGGCACTCGGACTTGCGACACAACGAATTGTCGACATACCCCCCATACAGAGGATCTGTGGGTATTGACTACGGATGAATGAAGACGCCGATTCGGCGGAAGGGATGTGCCGTGTCGCTTTGTCCTCTTATGCCCCCACCCCATCGCGTTCCTCTTTCGAGCATCCCCCTGAAAAGGTGTCAACCCAGCCAATCGTGAGCTACGCTTGGGAAGACCACCTGCCTCAAGGGGAGCCGCTGACGATGAACGACAATGCCCTTTATTTACACTGCCCCCAATGTGGGCGAATCTCCGAAGTCGTTTGCGTGGGGCGTCATCTTGTGTGCGTTGAGTGCGGCTGGCAATTCAGCCCAGAGGTTTGCGCCCGGTACCTGTCTGGCGATAGGGCAGCCGCCGGTTCAGGGACCTCTCCGTCCCCGCCGGGCCCGTCGCCGGACGCACCTTGGGGCGAGGGGCAGCCTTCGGCCGATGCGGTGGGATAAGTGAAGGTTTGCCGCCCCCGCGACCACCACCGAGCATCGTCCTCCACCTCGTTGGATGCCATCGGGTCCGCAATGAAAAACCAACGGAAAGCCTGGCTTCGTCTGGTGCGCGATTCCGCGGCGTCCGCCGCCGTGGAGTATGCGTTGATCGTGGCTTTGGTCGCCACGGCTTTGGTTCTGGCGAGCTACCAGAGTTCCCTGTACCCCCTCCCAGGAGGGGACTATGCAGCCTCGAGGCTTTTCGGCGGAGCTGCCCCGGAACCTGCGAGGCACACGACATCCCCAGGCGCGCCAGCCTCTTGCCAGCGTTCCTACGTCCTCCTCCGGCAGTCCAGCACCCGGAGCTCACAGCCGGCTCGTCCGCGACCTGCCGGTTCTGCTGGCGTGGGCCACGCTGCTTTTGGCGACGGGTATCCTGGTCTTCGAGCGGCTGCGAAAGCGGTGGGCACGCCGCCAGCTTCGGGAGTTGGATCTATCCCAAGAAGCAACCCCGGAGGTCTCCAATCCCAGCTTCGTCAAGCGTCAGGAGATTCGCCGCGTCTTGCTCAAACATCTGGGGGAGGTGCTCCAAAGCCGGATTCTGGTCCGCCATGTCATGTCGCACAAGGTCCGGGCGGTCGAGCCTAGCGCTTCGGTGGCCATGCTACGCGAGGTCATGACCGAGGAAGGCTTTCACCATCTGCTGGTCATGTCGCAGGGGAAGTTATTGGGAGTGCTCAGCGACCGCGACCTGTGCGGCCGGTGCGGGAAGCGGGCCGGGGAACTGATGACCCGCCAGCCGCTGACAGTGAGTCCTGACTCTCCGATCGGACAAGCGATCACCACCCTCCTGCGGCACCGCATCTCCTGCCTGCCGGTCGTGGAAGACGGAGCGGTGCGGGGGATTCTGACCACGACCGACATGCTGCTGACGCTGCAATGCTTGCTGCAGCTTCTGGAGCAGGCGCCGGTGCTGGCTGAGGCTTCGCTGGCTGAGGCTTCGCCGAGCGCGGCGCGTCCGGCCGCGGCGATTCCGAACGCGGCATCTGCGGCCGCGGCACCACGGGCCAGCATGGGCCAGCCGGCGTGAAAGTGGCTGGCGGCCATCTCTTCGGAACACGCGGGAAAGACGGCACACTCGGCGCAAGCGGCCCGGCAAGCTGGGGAAAATGCAGGCTAATTTGCCAGGAAGTGAAGCCTGGCAAGCTGGGTGGACGATAGCAACCCTGGAAGCAGCACTGCGGGTGCTGACCGTCGCTTTCGGTCCCTGTTACGGCTGCCGCACATTGCCGAGAGCATCGCGGGGCCGGCGGTTCCGGCGACACGTGGGTCCGTTGTTTCCGTTTCCGTCTCCCTTCGAGTTCCGGATTGAGGAGCCAATTCATGAAGAGCCGATTGATTGCTGCGACGCTGGCGGCCGGTATGTTGTGTCTGTCGGCCCAGGCCCAGGCCTTGGATTTATTTTCCATGATGGGCGGCGGCTGCGGGTGTGAGCCGAGCTGCGGCGCGCCCAAGTGCTGCCGCGAGCGCTGCTGCCGTGAGCGGTGCCATCGCGACCGCTGCCATCGGGACCGCTGCTGCAAGGTGAGCTGCGGCTGTGCGGCCCCAAGCTGTGCCGCTCCGACATGTGCAGCCCCGACCTGCGCCGCTCCCGAGCCGAGCTGCGCGGCCGCCCCGAGCTGCGGGATGGAAAAGAGCTGCTGCGCTCCCAAGTGCTGCCGCGAGCGGTGCCATCGTGATCGCTGCCATCGCGACCGCTGCTGCAAAGATCGCTGCGGCCGCGACCGGTGCCACCGCTGCTGCCATGTGGCCCCCGCGTGCGGCTGCGGCGCCTAACACCGGATACGGAAGGCGGATCGCGCGGCGAGGCACGCACACGCCACTGCGTCGGCCCAGCCCGTCAACCTCCAGCCTCTCCCATCCATCAAAGCCCAGCGAAAGCCTCCGGTCGTGGACCGGAGGCTTTGTCCTTTTTGGGCCCGGCGTGCATGGATCGTTCGAGTTCGGCTGGACATTGCTTCGCCGGCGACCTCAACACGCTCGGCAACATCGCTGGTTTTCGACCTGCCAACCACATGCGGCCCCCTGCGACTGCTATTGTGAACTCCGCTTGCGAGCTACCCGTCGTCCGCAGGGTGTTCCTTGCCGGCCGCTTTGCCGCGCGCGACTCCGCGGGGACGGCTTCCTCGGAACCCCGCAGGCAAACCACCTGGGCCACGCGTGCTGTCGGGCCTACCCTTTTGTCGAAACGCCCATTTGACAACCGGGGCGGAGGGGACGTAGGATAATAGCGTGGGCCAGGGTGCCCTACCTTCCTTGGGTCGCCGCGGGTGGCCCAGAAGCTTCTAGCCGGTTCTAGCGATGCCCAGCCGGGCGATCGCTCGCTTTCGCCGGTTGTGGTCTGTTCCCGCCTTTCTCTTGCTGTGCGAGAGCGAAATCATGTTTGGCATCGGTCAGTGGGAAGTGCTGCTGCTGCTGGTGGTGATTTTCATCCTGTTCGGGCACCGCCTGCCGAGCGTCATGCGGTCGCTGGGGCGGGGGGTGGTCGAGTTCAAGCAGGGGATGGCCGGCGTCACCGACGAGCACGAAGCGAGCAAGGACGAGAAGAAAGATCTCTGATTGCCCCGGGCACGAGCCTGAGATGGCGGCAGGCGGTCTGCCGCCATCCGACGCGGCACCTGCGAACGAGGTAGGTGCCGGATCGACGCGTCCTCGATTCGCAGGGGCCGGCTATGTTCGGACTGAGCTTTCAAGAGTTATTGATCGTCGGCGTGGTGGCGATCCTCTTGTTCGGCAAGAACCTGCCGGAGATGGCCCGTAAACTCGGCGCGATGTATCGCGACTTGCGCAAAAGCCTGGACGAGTTGCGGGCCCAAGTCGACTTCAGCGAAGCGTTCAACAGCGCCCCAGCCCGCCCTCGACCGCGGCCGACCTATCGCGATGACGAGGTCGACGAGATCGACGCTCCGAGGTTCATCCCGCCCCCTGCACCGCCCGAGGCCGTCGAGCCGACCGAACCGCCCCGCGCTGCCTGAGCGCCCCGGGCTGCGGCCTGTTGCCGCTGGCCCGACGGACGCCGGGTGGGCCGCTCGGGAACCCAGGTTTTAATCCACCTGGGCCGCTGCTGGCGGGCTTTGGCCGCTGAACGCTCCCCTGGCAAGGGCCTCTTGTGAACCCTGGTCGCGAAAGTAACCTGGGCCACCCTGCGCAAATCCTGGAGGGGCGCCCGTCACGGCCCCCTGCGCTTCCGTCGGGTTGGGCGCTCACGACGGTGCGCAGCCCTGAACCTCCCGGCTGAGACCGCCCCTAGCGAAGCGTCCGCGGAGGCACAGTGATCGAGTGTAGCCCGCTCGCCGTTCGCTGGGAACCCGCGCCCTGGAAGCTGGCGGCATCCGGTGCGGGGGTGGGGATCGTCTGGCCACCCGCCTCCGGCGGCACATGATACGAGAACATCGAAGTCGGCTCATGCAGCGCGGCATGCCAGGGGTAATCGAAATAGTGCCGGTAGTTGTACGCCGCGCGGTAGTAGTAGTTGTGGAAGGCCGGGTAGCGATGCATGAACCGCGTGCTGGGGTAGCAGCCCAGCGTCGGGAAATAACACGACTGCGGCATCGGTCCCAGATAGCTGCCGATGAAACCATCGTGCTGGTGGTGGTGATGGTGGTGCCCCGCCGCACACGGGTCGCACGTGTCGCAGTAGCCGCCGCCCGCGGCCACGCCATACGTCGGGGACCCGGCAGCATCCGCACCCGTCAGGGCCAGCACCGTGAGCAGGATCGTATTCATGATCGGCGGTCTTCCTTGGGGCCGAGGGCAGACAGTTGTTTGTAGAGAGCATCGGCCACGCGGGCGGCCGTATGCAATGCGCTCTGTCTGACCGGCAGAGGCGCTCTGGCCCGTACAGATCGCCCAGACTACCCATTGCCCTCATATCAACCAGACCACCCAGACCTCCATGTCGCATGGTCTTTGCAGAGGCTGGATGGCGAGGCGGTCGAGCGCCGGCGGCTTTCCGATCGGCGGCCGGCGTCGAAAACCGCCGCGGCCGGCCAGCCAGCCGCTACGACCGATACCACCGCTACGCGCGGCGGCTGCCTGCCTGTTTTTTCCTGTCGTTCAACAACCTTGACGCTAGTGTTCAAAAGGACGGCAACTAGCGTGGGATTTGTGCGAAGGCATGAACGTGGGCTGGCCAGCGCACGTCGCGCCGCGGCCCATCACCCTGGTGGAACGGAAGAGGCCTGGCATGAACTCCCCCCTGGTCGTGCTGACCCGCAATCCCGAGCTGCTTTTGCAGCTTGGCCAGCAGTTGGAGGGCAAATATCCGGTGCTTGCTTGCGAGTCGCTGACGGCTCTGCCTGAGCGGCTGAAAGGAGCCCCGAGCGTGCATGCGGTGCTGGTGCATCTGGACCGGCAGACGCTCAACGGGCATTCGCCGGCCCGGTTCGTCGCCGAACTGGATGAAGTCGTTGCGGACGCCCCGCTGTACGGCCTGCTCGACCCGAGCTGCCCGCCGCGGCTGAAGAAGCTGGCGGAACGGACGGTCGAAGTGCTGCTGCCGCTGCCTTTGGACTACACGCGGCTGGAGACGCTGCTGACCACCCGTCAGGATCTTCAGGCCGAGCTGGACGCCCTGTGGCGGCAACTGCCGCACAAGGAACTGCACGGCAAAACCCGTTCGCTGGTCACCTTCACGCCGGCCATGTTCGAGATGATCGACGAACTGAAGGTGGCCGCCCGGCATTCGGTGACCGTCCTGTTGATCGGCGAGACGGGCTGCGGCAAGACGTTCCTGGCCCGGCTGATCCACGAGTTGTCCGACCGGCGGGACGAGCGGTTCTGCACGGTGGCCTGCGGCGCCTTGCCCCCCGACCTGATCGAGAGCGAGCTCTTCGGCTACGTGAAAGGCGCGTTCACGGGGGCGGACCGCGATCGGGAAGGCAAGTTCGCCGCGGCCGGCCGCGGCACGCTGCTCTTGGACGAGATCGACGTGTTGCCGCTGGAGCAGCAGGCCAAGCTGCTGCGGGTGATCGAGACGGGCGAATTCGAGCCGGTCGGAAGCAACGACACCCAATATTCCCAGGCCCGGCTGATCGTCGCCAGCAACTACAACCTGGAAGACCTCGTGCGGGCCGGCCGTTTCCGCACCGACCTGTACTACCGCCTCAACATCCTCAACTTCCGGCTGCTGCCGCTGCGGGAACGCCCCTGGGACATCGAATACCTCGCGCGGAAATTCGCCCTGGATCACAGCCGCACCCACGGCATCCCGCTCCGGGCCATCGAGCCGGAATTCCTGGCCGCCCTGCGGGCCTATCCCTGGCCGGGCAACGTCCGCGAAATGGAAAACGTCATCCGCCGTGCCGTGCTCTATTGCCATCGCGGCGTGCTCACCGTCCGGGACCTGCCGAGCAGCATCCGGTCGGCAGTCGGTGTGTTGCCGGTCGGCGAAGGAGCCCTGGTCACCCCGCCTCCACCTCCCGCCCCGCCGCCGGCTCCTTCTCCACGTCGAAGGCATCCGAGGCATCCATCTGCATGCGGAATGCCAGTTCAAATGACTGAATGCGCGCCTCGAGTGCCGCGTCTTCCTGGCGGCGCTGCAAGGGGTGCCCGTCCAACTCCACGAGGCGGCGCAGATTGACGGCGCCAACGCCTGGCGGCGCTTCTGGCGCATCACCTTGCCGATGATCTCCCCGGCGATCCTGTTCGTGCTGATCATGGGCGTGATCGGCACCTTGCAGACGTTCACCCAGGCCTACATCATGACCGGCGGTGGCCCCGCCAACGCCACGCTCTTCTACCTGCTCTACCTCTACAAGAACGCCTTCAACTGGTTCGAGATGGGCTACGCCTCGGCCCTGGCGTGGGTGCTGTTCGCGATCATCCTGATCCTGACGCTGATCCTGATGCGCTCATCGGCGCGTTGGGTGTACTACGAATCGGCTGCCG
>Ga0101944_10002599_pt1 | contig 28425 bp, 25 predicted proteins | sample DewCreD2012metaG_FD_75245 | JGI IMG/M metagenome (GOLD analysis project Ga0101944, IMG submission 75245) | Hot spring sediment bacterial and archeal communities from British Columbia, Canada, to study Microbial Dark Matter (Phase II) - Dewar... ... | reverse complement strand
CCCGCGCCCTCCGCAGCGCCGCTTCCGCCGCCTCGAACCTTGTCCGGAACTGCTCGAACTGCGCCGTCGAAATGTCCTCGTTCCGGTGCAGCGTCTGCGCCCGCTCCCAGTCCCGCTGCGCCAGCCCGAACTGCGCCTCGGCCTCCCTGAGCGCCGCCTGCGCCGCCTCGATCTCCTGACGCCGGCTGCCGGTCCGCAGCTCTTCCAGCCGTTTCTGCGCCGCTTCCAGCTCTGCCCGCCGCACTGCCGTTTCCTCGCGCAGCGCCTTCTCCTGATAGGCGAGCCCCGCCCGCGTCTGCTCGACAGCCCGCGCCGCCGCTTCCGCTGCCGCCGCCTCCCGTTCCCGCGCCCGCTCCATCTCCGCCGTGTCGAGCCGCGCCACCACCTGCCCCGGCTGCACCAGATCGCCCTCGTCCACCAGCAGCTCCTCCATGCGCCCCGGCGTCTTGAACGACAGCTGCACCTCCGTCAGCTCGATGTTGCCGCTCAGCCGGATCTCTCGCTCATCAGCCCGCGCCCGCGCCGCCCGCCATGCCATCACAGCCGCTGCCGCGCCCGCCACCGCAACCACTGCAACAATCCGTTTCGCCTTCATCGCTCCTCTCCCGTTCAATCCAGCATCAGATCCAGGTTGCCTGCCGCCGCGCCCAGATCGATCCGCGCCGCCTTCTGCCGGAACACCGCCGCCACCACGGCTTCCCGCGCCCGCGCCAGACGCGCCTGCGCTTCCGTCACCTCCAGCGGCGTCGCTACTCCTGCCGCCACCCGCCGTTCCGCCTGCTCCAGCTCGCGCTCTGCCTGCGCGAACACCGCCCGCGCCGCCGCCACTTGTCCTTCGGCCGCCTTCAGCGCCTCCAGCGCCAGCCGGATCTCCATCTCCACCTGCCGCGCTGCGTCGCGCGTCCGGATCTCTTCCGCCCTCTCCTGCGCCTGCGCCTCCGCGCGCCGCGCGTCCCGGCGCCCGCCGTCCCACAGCGGCACCGTCACCTGCACGCCCGCTGTCCGCGTGGGCAGATACACGCTTCCCGTCCGCCCGATCACCCCGTAGTCGCCGAACGCCCGCGCCGCCGGCGCCCGCTCCCATTTCGCCGCCGACGCCGCCAGCCGCGCCGCCTGCTCCCGCGACGCCTGCGCCTTCAGCGCCGGACGCAGCTCCCGCGCCGCCTCCAGCGCCTTCTCCGGAGGCGGAATCTCCGCCGGCGCGTAGACCATCCGGTCCGTCAGCTCCACTTCCGCGCCCAGGTCCGCGTTCATCGCCCGCAGCAGCCCCAGCCGCGCCGCCTCGCGGTCCTCCTGAGCCAGAATCATTTTCTGCCGTTCCTGTTCGAGCACCGCCGACGCCCGCGTCACCTCGATCCCCGTTCCCGTGCCAGCCGCCTTCTGCGATTCCGCCAGCTTCAGCAGCCTCTCCGCCAGAGCCACGTTCGCCCGCGCAGCCTCCAGAGCCGCCTCCGCCCGAACCGCGTTCAGATACGCCTTCGCCGCCGCCGCCCGCGTCTTCAGCAGCGCCTCTTCCCGGTCTTCCGCCGCCGCCCGCGCCTGCGCCTTCGCCGCCTGCCACCGCCGGATCGCTGCCACGTCGAACACGCTCAGCGACGCCGCCGCCCGTGCGTCCTGCACGTCGATCGGTCCCACGAAGACCGGAAACGCGATCCCCGGCACGGCTGGAAACTGAATGCCAAACGACGCCAGGTTGTTCGTGAAGCTCCGGAACGTGTAACTGCCGTCCACGTTCGGCAGCAGCGGCGCCAGCGCCTGCCGCTTCCTTGCCTCGGCCGCCCGCGCCGCTTCCCGCGCCAGCTCCGCCCGCGCCGCCCCGCCCGGCGCCGACGCCATCTCCACCGCTTCCCGCAGGCTCAGCCGCAGCTTCTGCGGTCCTTCCGCCTGCAGCGCTGCGCCGCCTGCCAGCAGCAGCAACACTCCAGCCCGCTTCATCTTCTCTTCCTCCCTCCAGAGCCCTTCCGTCCTGCCGCTTCCCGTTTCGCAGCCGCCGCCGGACGCTGCGCCTTCAGCCCCGCCGTGATGTAGCGCACCATCCGCTCCACCGTCGCCTCGGTGTCCTCCTCCCCCGCCGCGCCCCCGGCTGCCCGCCGGACCAGATCCCCCAGCAGCAGGTAGTGCGACAGCACGCCCGCGCTGAACACCAGCCCCCACAGCAGATCCTCCCGCTTCGCCTCCGGCAGCGCCCGCTCCAGCGCCGCCAGAAACCGCGCCGCCACCCCCGCAAACACCACCGGCAGCAGCCTCTCCGCCCATCCGCCCGGCTCTCCCACCACCCGCGCCATCAGCTTCGGAAGCACCCCGAACTCGTCCTCCGCATGCCGCGCCTCCACCACTGGCTCGACAAACGCCCGCGCCACGTCCTCCAGCCGCGCCCCGCCCGGCTGCTGCTCCGCTTCCTCGAGCATCTCCAGCCGCCGCTCGTTCACCGGCTTGAGCCGCCGCTGCACCACATGCAGGAACAGCTCTTCTTTCGAGCCGAAGTGATAGTTCACCGCCGCCAGGTTGACCCCGGCTTCGGCCGTGATCTGCCGGTGCGACGTGCCGGCGAAGCCGTACTCGGCGAACAGCCGCTCGGCCGCGTCGAGGATCCGCTCCCGCGTCGCCCGCCCGGGTCCGGTCGTCGATCCGCCCGCCCCCGTCAGCGCGCCTTCCAGCGGGTCCCAGCCGGGGCCGGATTCATACGACGTTTGAATCATACGTACGACTCAATCATACGTTCGTGTGAGTTTCGCGTCAAGACAAAATCGCGCCCCGATTCCTGCCACCGCCGCCTAAGGCGCCGGCGCCCAGTGCGGAAACACGTACGCGTAGCCCAGCACCACCACCCCGATCACCGCCGCCAGAAACACGCTGTGCCGCAGCGTGAACCGGAACAGCCGCCCCTCGTCGCCCGCCGCCATCCCCGTCGCCGCCGCCGCCACCGCGATCGACTGCAGCGAGATCATCTTTCCCATCACCCCGCCCGACGAGTTCGACGCCGCCATCAGCACCGGATTCAGGTCCAGGCTCCGCGCCGTCACCACCTGCAGATTTCCGAACAAAGCGTTCGCGCTCGTGTCGCTCCCCGTCAGGAACACGCCCAGCCAGCCCAGCAGCGCGCTGAAGAACGGAAACGCCGCCCCTGTCTCGGCGAACGCCAGTCCCAGCGTCCCCGTCGCTCCCGAGTAGTTCATCAGAAACGCCAGCCCCAGCACGCTCGCCACCGTCAGGATCGGCTTCGCCATCTGCCCTGCCGTGTCCCTGAACACTTTTCCGAGCAGCGCCCGCGGCGCCCGCAGCGCCGCCGCCGTCAGCACGCACGCCAGCAGGCACGCCGTCCCCGCCGCCGACAGCCACTGGAACGCATACCGCGCCGCGTACGGCGACGCCTGCGCCGCCACCGGCGGCATCTGCATCACCCGGTTGTGCAGCCACGGCCACTCCACCACCACCGTCATCGAATTCAGCGCCGCCTTGATGTCCGCCCGCCCCCACGCCAGCACGCAGATCACCAGGAGGATGTACGGCGACCACGCCTTCAGCACCGCCCGCCCTTCATGCCGCGGCGGCAGCGCCGCCTCCGCCGCCGCGCCCTCGAACACGAACGTCCCGTTCGGCTTCGCCAGCCGCGCCGCCGCCAGGCACGCCCCGATCGCCGCCAGCGAACTCAGAATGTCGGTCAGTTCAGGCCCGAGGTAGTTCGACGCGTACCACTGCATCCCCGAAAACGCCGCCCCGCAGCCCAGCGCCGCGCCCAGCACGCCCTTCAGCGCGCGCCACCCGCCCATCACCAGCACCAGATACGCCGGCACGAACAACGACACCGGCGCGCAGATCCGCCCCACCGCCGCACTCAGCTTCTCCACCGGCAGCCCCGTGATCCCCGCCAGCGTGATCACCGGAATCCCGATCGAGCCGAACGCCACCGGCGCCGTGTTCGCCAGCAGGCAGATGCCCGCCGCGTAGAACGGCGAAAACCCCAGCCCCGCCAGCATCGCCGCCGCCACCGCCACCGGCGCCCCGAACCCCGCAGCCCCTTCCACAAACGCCCCGAACGCGAATGCGATCAGCAGCGCCTGCAGCCGCCTGTCCGCCGTGATCGAGCCGATCGAGTCCTTGATGATCTCGAACTGCCCCGTCTCCACGCTGATCCGGTACAGGAAAATCGCCCAGAAAATAATCCAGCAGATCGGAAACAGCCCGAACGCCGCCCCGTACAGCGCCGCCCCCAGCGCCATCTTCGCCGGCATCCGGTACACGAACAGCGCCACCGCCCCTGCCGCTCCCAGTCCGCTCAGCCCCGCAATCCACGCCGCTGTCCGCCGCACGCCCAGCAGATACAGCAGCGTGAACAGCGGCAGCGCCGCCACGAGCGCCGACCAGCCGACGCTGCCCCCGACAGGCGCGTAGTGCTGTTCCCACATGGAGCGTTATTTTACCGAGCCGCGCCCCGCGCAGGCATCCGCCTCGCCAGATACCGCACCCACAGCCTCTCCTGCCCCTCGCCGTCGAACGTCTCCCGCCAGTAGCGCACGAATTCCCCTTCCAGCTTCCGCGCCCGCCGCTCGAGCGCCTGCATCACCGCCCGCGCTTCCGCGTCGAACGACGCCGCCGCCTCCAGCAGCTGCATCGACACCGCGCAGTCCTGCCGCTTGCCCAGAATCCCCTGGATTTCGCGCACCTGCCCGATCCGCTTTTCCATCGCCGGTCCGTAAAATTCCGCGAAAATCTCCAGCGTATACCGGAACCGCTTGGCTGAAAGCCGGAATGCGTGCAGTTGCGCCGCCGCCGTCGGTTTCAGCGCCGCCTTGCGCCCGGCGAGGAAGAACTCCGCCGCCAACGGCGGCAGCAGCCCGCGCGCATGCTCTGCCGCATCCTCCTCGGTCTCGCGTAACATCTCGAGCCGCCCCAGCCAGTCCTGCGGCACGCCCTGCGAGCGGAGCAGATACAGATGCCCCAGAAATCCGAGCGCCCCGCGCTCGCGGTCCCTGCGCATCTTCTCAAGCAGCGGATGATCCCTTCTCAGCCCCAGCCGCACGAGCAGATCGCTGTCCACGTCCAGATCCCGCACGTGCGCCGCTGCATCGAGCGCCGGCTTCAGCGCCCTGCGCATCTTCCGCTCTTCTTTGCCCGGAAACAGTTCGGCGAACACCCGGAGCGCCTGCGACAGCCGCCGCACCGCCACGCGGAAGTCGTGCACCTCGTCCTCGCCGCAGTTCTTCAGCGCCAGATCGATCTGCCCGTCGAGCTTCTCCATCCGCTCGCGCAGCGCCTTCCGCGCATGCTCTGTCCGCGTCATCTCTGCCGCGCCATCGCCCGGAGCTGCTTCCCGTACACCTGCCGGAACAACGCCGCCGTCCGCTCCAGCGCCCACAGCTCGAGGCCGAGGTCCTTTCCTGATTTCAGGATAAGCGTCAGCGCGCCGTCCTCAAGCGCGCATTCGATCTCTTCCACGCGCTGGTCCCGGCTGCGGTCGAGGGCATCGGCGATCCGCAGCAGCGGATACAGCAACTGCACCAGGCGCTGCTGTTCGGCAGGCAGAGCGACGTAATCACTGTGGCGCGCCGACGGCGGCGCCTTGCGGTGGTACCGGCACAGCATCGCCACCAGCTGCCGCTCTTCGTCGGTGAAGCCCGCCAGGTCGGCGTTCGCCACGATGTACTGCGAGTGCTTGTGATGGGCCATGTCGTTGATCGCGTGCCCCGTGTCGCGGAGGTATGCCGCGGCTTTCAGCAGCCGCCCCGTCTCCGGCTTCAGCCGGTGCCAGGGCGTGAGCGCGGTGAACAGTTCGCGCGCGAACGCCGCCACCTTCCGCGCATGTTTCAGATCGACGCCGAAGCGCCGCGCGTACTGCTCGACCATGCGCCGTTGCTCGGAGTCCAGCCGCACCCGTTCGGCGCCCGCGTCGCGGTCGGCCAGGTCGCGCAGAATCCCGTCGCGCACGCCCGCCGTGCAGTAGTAGAGCTGCCGCGCGCCGAACATCTCCAGCACCTTGAGCATCACCGCCACGCCGGGCACGATGATCTCCGCGCGCCGCGGTCCGATCCCCGTCACGCGCCGCCGCTCATTGACGTCCATCGCCGTCAGTTGCCGGTACAGCCGCCGGAGTTGCGCCACAGTCACGCGCCGCCGGTCGGCCTCCTCCCGCCGCTGCCGCGGAATGCGGTTGGCCGCGCACACGATCGCCGACGCCGACGCCGACGTCCCGATCACGCGGTCGAACGCCGCGTGCGCGATCTGCTGCCCCACCGCGTGCAGCTTCTCCAGGATGAACTCCTGCATCTGCACGAGTTCTTCCTCAAGCGGCGGGTCGTGCTTCAGGAACACCGTCTGCAGCCGCACCGCCCCCAGCGGCCGCGACAGCGCCGCGCGCAGCAGCCCGCGCTCGGCGTCGATGACCTCGGCGCTTCCGCCCCCGATGTCCAGGATCAGAATCCTCTGCCGCGGATGCGGCCAGCGCGTTTCCACCCCCAGATGGATCAGGCGCGCCTCTTCCAGGCCCGAAATGCGCTCGACCGGCTCGCCCAGTACGGCCGACGCGCGCTGAAGAAATTCGTCCGCGTTCGACGCATCGCGCACCGCGGCCGTCGCCACCGCGCGCACGGCCAGCACGCCCAGCTTCGAGTAGGCCTCTTTCATCCGCTCGAGCACCGCCAGCACGCTGCGCGCCGCGCTCTCGTCGATGCTGCCCGTGCGGAACACGCTTTCGCCCAGCCGCGTCACCTGCCGGTCTTCCGCCAGCACCTCGAACCGCCCGTTGCGGCCCACATCGGCGGCCATCATCCGCACCGAGTTGCTTCCGATATCAATGGCGGCGTACCGGGGCATGACGAATTCCGCGCGCTTCCGCTAGGCTTCTGATTATGACCTACCATCGTGCCACGCTGGGACTGGCCTTTGTTGCCGTGCTCGCCCAGGCGCAGACCGCGCCGCAGCAGGCCGCGCTCGACGCCGTCGAGCGCCATGCGCCGCGCTTCAGACAGCTCTCGCGCCAGATCTGGGAGAATCCCGAACTCGGCTGGCAGGAGAAGCAGAGCTCGGCCCTGCTGCGCGCGGAGCTTGAAAAAGCCGGCTTCCGCACGCGCGGCTTCGCCGAGATGCCCACGGCCTTCATCGCCGAATGGGGCGAGGGCCGGCCCGTCATCGGCATTCTCGGCGAGTATGACGCATTGCCCGGCCTCTCGCAGGAAGACGTGCCGGAGCGGAAACCGCGCGCGGCCGGCGCGCCCGGCCATGGCTGCGGCCACAATCTGTTCGGCGCAGCCTCCGCTCTTGCGGCCGCCGCCGTCAAGGAGCGCATGCAGGCGCAGGGCCTCAAGGGCACGATCCGCTTCTATGGCACGCCGGCCGAGGAAGGCGGCGGCGGCAAGATCTTCATGATCCGCGCCGGCGCGTTCCGCGATGCCGATGTGGTGCTCGCCTGGCATCCCGGCGATTTCAACGCCGCCGACGACAACCCCTACCTGGCCAACATCAGTGCGCGCTTCCGCTTCCGCGGCACGCCCGCCCACGCCGCCGGCGCACCCGAGGCCGGCCGCAGCGCACTCGACGCCCTTGAGCTGACCACGCACGCCATCAATCTGCTGCGCGAACACGTCCCGCAGGAGACGCGCATGCACTACATCGTCACCAGCGGCGGCGCGGCGGCCAACATCGTGCCCGAGTTCGCCGAACTCGCCCTCATCGTGCGCCATCCCGATCTCGGCGAACTCGCCCGCATCTGGGAGCGTGTCAGGAAGTGCGGCGAAGCCGGCGCGCTGGCCACGGAGACGAAGCTGGAGATCGAGATCACTTCCGCCTATGCGAACTTCGTGCTGAACTCCGCGCTGCGGGATCTGCTGGACCGCAGCCTGCGCCTGGCCGGGGGCGTGCGCTACACGGACGAAGAGCGGGCTTTTATCGAGAAGATCCGCGCCACGCTCGGCGCGCGCGCGATGCCGCCCCTGGAAAGCGCCGCGCAGGTGCTGCCGCCCCGCACCGCGCTGTCTTCCGTTTCTACCGACGTCGGCGATGTCAGCTGGGTCGTGCCCGTCGGGCATTTCACCGCCGCCACCATGCCGCCGGGCGTGCCGCTGCACACGTGGCAATCCACGGCATGCGCGGGCACCGAGATCGGCCGCAAGGGCATGATGGTGGCCGCGCGCACGCTGGCGCTGGCGTCGCTGGAACTGTTCAGCTCGCCGGATCTGGTGAAAAAAGCGCGCGCCGTGTTCGACGAGGCGATGCGCGGCCGCGCCTACCGCTCTCTGCTGCCCGAAGACCGCCGCCCCGGCCAGACCGGCCACTGAGGGCGGCAGCGCCGCAAGAGCACCGCGTTCAGAGGCCGCAAAAGCTGCAAACGCGCCGCGGCTGAAGGCCGCGCCAGCGCAAAGGAACCCCGGCTGAAGGCCGCGACACCGGCCGGATGGAGCGGCCCATTGTCGCAGGATCCCGTGTTGAACAGCCAGGTGCCGCGCGGCCCAGTCCCGCCATGATCCGCGCCTGACCGCTGCAGTTGGCCGCTCCCAGCGCGCCTTCGGCGCTACAGTCGCGCCTCTCTGAGCAGGCGCCACAGCCGCCAGATTGATGCCAGCGCAATATCCGTTCCGCCCGGCGTCAGGCGGTGCGCGATTCGCGGGAACGCAGCAGGCGCACGCCGCGCGTGTGGGCGTCGCCGTGGCCGTTGGACCCGTTGACGGCGGAAGCGGCCAGCGAGCGGGCGTTGAAAATCGACGCCTGCTCGGTCAGCGATTTCATGTCGCTGCCCTCTTCCACCACCATTTCGTGTTCGACCCAATTCGAGAGAGGAATGTTCCGGAAAAACAGGCGCTCCTGCATGACGAGCGACTTGCGGTTGACGAACATCGACTTGTTCTCCCGCATGAAATGCCGCTCCTCCACCCGGAAATCGGCCAGCAGCTGATCAAATGCCTGCCGCGCAGCGATCTCCTCGGCCGCGCGGACCTTCTCCTCCATCAGCTTCTCCTGGTTGCGGATGATGGCCTGCGCCTCGGCCAGGCTCTCCCGCTCTTTCGCCACGGCCACTTCGAGCCGCGCCTGCATGATGTAGTAGCTCAGCAGGGCGCTGCCGGCGGCGATGAACAGCGGCAGCAGGATCCAGACAAGCGCCGTCATAGTCATGTCCTGCTGATCTATCGGTGGAGGCGGCGACGGACTTTAGCCCGGGAAACGCCTTACTGCGTGGGATCGAGGCGCCGCCCCTGCAGAATCCCCCAGGCCAGCCCCAGCCGGAACGAGAACAGCGCGGCGAAGAAGCACTGGATGCGGAACAGCAGGGCGGGGAAGAACCCCTCGTACTTGGCCAGATACGCCGCCGCTCCCGCCACGGCATCGGAGGCCAGCTCCTCGCGCGGAGCGGGCGGCCGCAGCGGCGGATGCAGAACGGCCCGCGCGGCCTCCACGCACAGGATCTTCTTCCCCGCGCCGCGGATCTGCCGCCACACATCGAGCAAGGCCCAATGCTCGGAGAAGCGCTTCTCGTTGAGATAGTTCATTCCGCCGAGAAAGGTCTTCCGCACGATCACGGCCCAGTCCTCGACGCCTTCGGCCGCGCCGTTCTGCAATGGCGAGCGGGGCAGCGCCTCCAGCTCCAGGCTCGCGCGCCGCAGCGCCGCGGCGTCCGGCAGCCGGAAGGCGCACTCCACGGGCCGGCCCTCGGGATCATGAAAGGCAGGGAACGCGGCGGTCGCGTCGGACCGCTCTTCGAGCGCCGATACCAGTTTATCCACGCAGTCCGGGGCCACTTCCACGCGCGGGTCGAGAAAAAGGATCAGGTCCGCGCGCGCCGTCCGCGTGCCGATGTTGCGCGCCCGGGTCTTTCCGAAGTACATCGGCATGCGGATGACCTGCACCCACGGGCGCGCTGCGTCCACCTCGGCCGAACCGTCCCGGCTGCCCGCATCCACGACCACCACTTCCAGCCTGTCGAATACAGTGCTGCGCGCCAGGGCGTCGAGACAGCGCTCCAGCGGCTCGCGGCAGTCGTGCGACACGATGACGGCGGAAACCAGAGGAGGCAAAGACTCGGGCGCGGGAGTTTCGGGAACCACCACAGGGAATGATAGCGTACAGGCGCAGGCGCAGGTTCAGTCGATCAGCCCCTTGCGGAGCGCGAATCGCACCAGCTCGCCGGCCGAGTGCAGGTTCAGCTTCTCCATGATGCGGCCGCGGTGGGCGTCCACGGTGTAGACGCTCAGATTGAGCAGCGTGGCGATTTCCTTGTTCGTCTTGCCCTCGGCGATCAGCTGCAGGACCTCGCGCTCGCGGGCGGTCAGCAGGTCGATGGGGTCGCTCACATGCTGCCGGTAGTCGGCCAGCACGCAATCGGCGACGGCGGGAGCGATATAGCCTTCGCCGCGAGCCACGGCGCGCACGGCGGAGACGAGATCGGCGTCGATGGCGTCTTTGAGCAGATAGCCGCGGGCGCCGGCGCGCAGGATCTCGCGCACGTAGACGGCGTCGCGGTGCATGGAAAGCGCCAGCACGCGCGTGCGCGGCGAGGTTTCGCAGATCTGGCGGGTGGCGTCGATGCCGTTCATGCCTGGCATGGCCACATCCATGACGACGACATCCGGGCGGAGTTTCTCCGTCATCTCCACCGCCTGGCGGCCGTCCGCCGCCTCTCCGATGATCTCGAAATCGGGGTGCGATTCGAGAATGCGGCGGAAGCCCTGGCGCACCAGGGAGTGGTCGTCGGCGAGCAGGATGCGGACGGGTTTCGCGGTCATGCGGCAGTATCAGCGGCTGGCGCGGGCTTGCCGGCCACCGGAATCAGAGCTTCCACCATCAGCCCGGCGCCCGGGCTGGTCTGGATGCGGAGTTCGCCTCCGGCGCTGCGGGCGCGGGCGCGCATGCCCACCATGCCCAGGCCGCCGGAAGGAACGCCCGCCGGATCGAGCCCTTTTCCATTGTCGGCGATGCGCAGGCGGGCGCGTCCATCGTCCAGATCGAGAGAGACGGCGACTTTCGTGGCGTTCGAGTGCCGCGCCACGTTGGTCAAAGCCTCCTGCGCGATACGGAACAGATGGGTCTCCACCTCCTCGGGAAGCCGCTCCGGAATGGAGCAGCGGAACTCGACCTCGATCCGGCTGCGCTGCCGGAAGCGGTCGCACAGCCACCGCAGGCCCGCCTCGAGGCCGAAGTCGTCGAGCATGGTCGGCCGCAGCAGCTGCGAGATCTCGCGCACGGTGCCCATCGAGGTGTCGACGATCTGCAGGCAATCCTCGATCAGGTGCGGCTGCGGCTCGGGCCTCGCGGCGAGCGCCGCCAGGTTGGCCTTCAGAGCCGTCAGCGCCTGGCCGAGCTCGTCATGGAGTTCGTGCGAGAAGCGCCGCGCCGTGCTTTCCTGCTTGTCGAGCAGCTGCCAGCTGACGCGGCTCAGCTCGCCCGCCTGCCACTCCATCTGGCGGATCAGCCGCAGCGTCCAGCGGGCGGCGTAGATGGCGCAGACGACGGCGAGGAGAAAGCCCGCGCCCAGCAGGATGGCGGACTGCTGCGCCAGGCGCAGCGACAGCTCCTCGATGCGCTGCTTCAGCGCGACAGAGCGCCGCGTTTCCACCTCGACGAGCCGGTCGACCAGAGTCAGCACCCTCTGATGCGCGTGCATCAGGCGGCGGATGGGCCTGCGGCGGGCGGCCTCTTCGCCGAGAATGAGCCGGGCTTCGCTGGAAAACTCCGTTGCTGCGCGGTACAGGTCCTGCCAGAGCGCCTGCTCGGGTTCGCCAGCCGATTCGGCGACGATGCGCTCGATGTCGCGGTCGGAGGCGTCGAGCTGGCTCAGCAGTTGCGCCTCGTCGATTTCTCCAGGCTCCCGGGCGAAGTCGGCGAAGACTGCATTGATGGCGCGCTGGCCGCGGAGCACGGCGTCCAGCAAATCCTGGATGCGGATCTGTTCTTCCAGCAGTTCCGCTGAAGCGGCGCGGATGGAGGCGATGTTGCGCACGCCGAGCAGGCCCGCCGCCAGCAGGCACAGCATCACCACGCTATAGCCGGCGATGAGCACGCGCCGGATGGCGCGCTGCGTCACCGGCCGCATCGCCTCGCGCCCGGGCGGCTGGGGGGCAGGGAAGGCCATGGCGGAGTCCTATCTCCATCAGACCGCAACCCGCCCCCGGACGCGCAATCCCCTGCACGGGCGATCCGGAGCGCCGAAAGCGGGGCAGGCTATCCGGCGCGGATCACGATCTCTCCGATGCCGCCGCGGACTTCCAGTTTCAGCCTGCCGGCGGTCTTGCCCGCCCTCGGGCTCTTCCAGCGGCCGTCGTCTTTCTCGAGCCCCACGACCTGGATATTGCCGATGCCGCCCTGCGCCGTGGCTTCGACGCCCTCGGAGGGAACGAGCACTTCGGCGCGCCCGACGCCGCCGCTGATTTTGACCTCGACGTCGTGGTCCAGCTTCCTGCGGAGGTCGGCTTTCACCTCGCCGACGCCCAGATGCATCTCCAGGCTCCGCAGCGGCACTTCGCGCAAGTCGAGCCGGCTCTCGCCCGCGCCGCAGCGGACGGTCAGGTCCAGCGGCACGCCGCCGCCCAGCCGGATGTCCCAGACGCTGCGGAGATTGCCGATGGACGGCGGCGGATTGCCGTGCGAGATCGACAGCCGCCGCCGGAAGCCGCTTCCTTCAAACAGCACCTGCGGCTTCAGCGAAGGCGCGTTGTAGGTGAATTCCGCCTCCAGCAGCTCTTGCGCGCCTCCGGAGACGCTGAGTGCGCCGGCGCCCATCTGGATCTCGGCGGTGATCCGTTCCGCGCCCTGCGCGCGCGCACTTTCGATCACCGCCGTTTCCCGCCTGTCTTCGCCGGCGCCGTCCGGAGGAGAGACGATGCAGGCGGACAGAGCCAGCGCAAGAACCGCCGCCGCAGCGCGCCACACGGTAGGCTTTCGAATCACCGCGCACCTCCTTCTCAGGTGTAAACGAACCGCGACGCGGCGGTGTTCCGCGAATCAGTCACCCAATGGGCCGCAGAACGACCCGCTCGAGATTCATCGTGCCGGCGGCAGGGGCGATGCGCACGCGGACTTCGCTGCGGCCGCGCGGCAATTCCACTTCGCCGAGGCTGCGCGTTTTGAAAACCCAGTCGCCGCCGGTCGCTTCGGCCTTGCCTTCGAGTTTCGCCCCGCCCGCCTCCACGGTGAACGCAGCCCCGGCGCGGCGCGCCGAGTAGCTGATCTCCACGGCATAGCGGCCAGCCCTCGGGGTTTCCACAACCCAGTAGGGGATGTCGCGGTCTCGGGTCCACTGCGTCAGGAACACGCGGCCAAGCGCGTTCTCTTTTTTGGCGCGCTGTTCGAACTCGGTGTCGATCTCGCAGGACTCGACGCCCAGCGTGATGACGCCCTTTGCATCAGGGCGGTTGAAGAACGGCTCGGCGGCAGGCTCGCCGTCCAGCTCGAGAGCGATGACGGTGGCGATCTCGTCGGGCGCTTCGCCCGGCAGCTCGAGCACGATGTCAGAGCCGTCGCGCACGGCTTTCACCGGGCGCTGCGGATCGGCCAGCAGCCGCGCCCGGTGCACGAGGTTCTTCAGGCCCGCCACGCGGAGCCGGCCGTCCTGCGGCCACTGGAACACGTGCAGATACAGCGTGCGGCCTTTCGCCGTGGCGCGGCCGAAGAACGACATGCGCTCGAAGGGGCTGGCCGTGGTCTCGTAGATCGACTCGCCATTGACGCGCAGCCAGCGGCCAATGGCGTTCAGCCGCGCGACGAACTCCTCCTGAATCGTCCCGTCAGGGCGCGGGCCGACGTTGAGAAGAAGATTGCCGCCCTTGCTGACCACTTCGACGAGCATGCGGATCAGGTCCCGCTCGGTCTTGAAGACGGTCTCGTACTTGTTGTAGCCCCACGAGTCCTGGTTGATGGTCACGCAGGCTTCCCACAGCACCGGTTTGCCGTCGGGGCTCTTCAGCCCGGTGGCCGGAACGAACTGTTCGGGCGTGCCGAAGTCGGCGCGGTTGCCGGGCTTGCGCTCGTAGAGCCGGTCGTTGATCAGCGTATTGGGCTGCAGCGAGCGGATGAAGTCGTAGATCTCGTCGTCGCGCTTCGCGTTGGCCAGAGTATGTTCCCACTCGCCGTCGAACCAGATGACGGCGACGTCGCCGTAGCCGGTCAGCAGCTCGCGGAGCTGCTCCTTCATGAAGTCGATGTAGCGGTTGTTGTCGCCGCCTTCCTTGTAGTTGTCCGGATACTCCCAGGCGCGGCGCGGCCGGTAATCGGGATGATGCCAGTCCATGATGGAGTGGTAGAAACCCAGGCGGATGCCGTGGCGTTTCGACGCGGCCGCGAGGTCTTTGAGCGGATCGCCCTTGTAGGGCGTGATCTCCATGTCGTAATCGCTGACGCGGCTGCGGTAGATGCTGAAGCCGTCGTGGTGCTTGGAGGTGATGACGATGTAGCGGGCGCCCGCGTCTTTCGCCAGCCGCACCCACTCGTCGGCGTTGAAGCGCACGGGGTTGAAGCGGCGGGCGTACTTGTCGTACTCGGCCTGCGGGATCTGCGCCTGATGGCGGATCCACTCGTGGCGGCCGATGACGGCGTAGACGCCCCAGTGGATGAACATGCCGAACTTGGCTTCGCGGAACCAGCGGGTGCGCTCCGCTTCCGGCAGCGGCGGCTGCGACGGCTGGGCGGAAGCCGGCAGCGAGGCGGCGATGAGAACGGCAGCAGCGAGGGAAGAAAAACGGACAGGCATGGCTGTGCGGTATTCTATCGCCCGGCAGCGGCGGACGGCGCCTGGGCGCGCTCGCCTAGAATGGCAGAAGTGGAGCGGTATCAACCATGACAACTGAACGACGCACGTTTCTCGGGGCCGCTGCAGCGGCGGCGACGGCGCGCCTGCCGATTCTCGGCGCCAACGACCGGGTGCAGATCGGCATCGTGGGCCTGGGCGGCCGCGGGCGCGATCACATCAATTTCTACAACGCGATCGAAGACGCCCGTATTGCGGCCGTGTGCGATGTGAACCAGGCGGCGCGGGAGCGGGCCATCGCCATGATCGAGAAGGCCAAGGGCTACAAGCCGGCGGAGTTCGCCGACATGCGGCAGATGTTCGAGTCGAAGGAGATCGACGCCGTGTCGCTGCCGCTGCCCAACCACTGGCACGCGCTGGCCACGATCTGGGCGTGCCAGGCGGGCAAGGACGTGTATGTGGAGAAGCCGGCGAGCCACAACATGTTCGAGAGCCGCAAGATGGTGGAGGCGGCGCGGAAATACAAGCGGATGGTGCAGGTGGGGTCGCAGAGCCGCTCGACGCCGCACAAGATCAAAGCCATCCAGATGCTGAAAGAGGGCGTGATCGGGAAGGTGTACATGGCCCGCGGGCTGTGCTTCCGCCGCCGCTTCTCGATCGGGCACACGCCGGATCAGCCCGTGCCGCCGGGCGTGGACTGGGACAAGTTCCTGGGACCGGCGCAGATGAAGCCGTTCAGCGTGAACAAATTCGAATACAACTGGCACTGGTTCTGGGACACGGGCAACGGCGACATCGGCAACCAGGGCGTGCACGAGATGGACATTGCGCTGTGGGGGCTGGGACGGAAGGACTGGCCGAAGACCGTGATGGGGAGCGGCGGCAAGTTCATCTGGCAGGACGACCAGGAGACGCCGAACACGCAGCACGCGGCGTTTCACTGGGACGACGGCGAGATGACGTTCGACGTGCGGAACCTGCCGACGCCGCCGGAGGCGCTGGCGCCGATCCGCGGGGCGAACTACGTGGGCAACATTTTCTTCGGCGACAAGGGGTTCATGGTGCTCGACCAGGCGGGCTTCGCCGTCTACCGCAGCGCGATGGCGGATTTCGTCGGCGCGCGCAGCGCGGGCGCGGGCGGACGCGACAAATATGAAAAGGTCGCGGAGGAGAAGGCCACGGGCGAGGGCATGATCGAGCACGTGAAGAACTTCATCGAGGCGGTCAAATCGCGCGACCACACGAAGCTGACCGCCGAGATCGAAATCGGCGCGCTTTCGGCCGACTTCTGCCATCTGGCCAACATCGCCTACCGCGTGGGGCGCACGCTGCGGATGGATTCCAGCGGACGCTTCATCGGCGACGCCGAGGCCAACGAGATGCAGACGCGCAAATACCGGCCGCCGTACGTGGTGCCGGAGAAAGTCTGAACAGGACAGCCAGATTCTGTTTCAAACATAACGGAGCGGGAAATTTCATGCGCAATGTCATCATCATCGGATCCGGATGCGCGGGCAACACCGCGGCCATCTACACGGCGCGCGCGGGGCTGAAGCCGCTGGTCGTCAGCGGGCACGAGCCGGGCGGGCAGCTCTCGCTGACGACGGAGGTGGAAAACTTCCCCGGCTTCCCCGAGGGCATCATGGGCCCCGTGCTGGTGGAGAACATGAAGAAGCAGGCGGAGCGGTTCGGGGCGGAGTACATTCAGGGGCTGGTGGAAGAGGCGGATCTCAGCAAACGGCCGTTCCGCATCCGCATCGACGACCAGTGGCACGAGTGCCGCACGCTGATCATCGCCTCCGGCGCGAGCGCCCGCTGGCTGGGGCTGCCGAACGAGCAGAAGCTGATCGGCCACGGCGTCAGCTCCTGCGCCACCTGCGACGGCTTCTTTTACAAGGGCAAGAAGATCATGGTGGTGGGCGGCGGCGACTCGGCGATGGAGGAGGCGAACTTCCTGACCCGGTTCGGCGAGGAGGTGACCATCGTCCACCGCCGCGACGAGTTCCGCGCGTCGAAGATCATGCTGGACCGCTGCCGCGCCAATCCGAAGATCAAGTGGATCACCAGCGCCGTGATTGAAGACGTCTACGACGCCGAGAAGGGCTACGTGACCGGCGTGAAGCTGAAGAACGTCAAGACGGGCGAGACGTGGGTGCAGGAGGTGGACGGGCTGTTTCTGGCCATCGGCCACATCCCGAACACGAAGCCGTTCGTGGGGCAGATCGAGCTCGACGCCGACGGCTACATCGTCAGCCACGGCGGCGCGCGAACGAGCGTCCCGGGCGTCTTCCACGCCGGAGACGTGCAGGACCGGGTGTACCGGCAGGCGATCACGGCTGCGGGCGCCGGCTGCATGGCGGCGATCGAGGCCGAGCGGTTCCTCGAAGCCGAGGGCCACTGAGCGGGCGCGCGGGCGTGAACCGGCTCAAAACATTTCTCTCCGAATATGGCGGGCGCAGCGCCGAGCCCTCGCCCGCCAACCGGATGATGGCGGCCTTCGCGCGCGACTTCCGCGACGGCTTCGACATCAACCTGGGCGTCGGCTACGTCAACGAGAAGACCATCCCCGCGGGGCTGTTCGTTGAAGCCATGCAGGCCGTGGCGGGAGATCCGCGGCGCTACCGGCAGGCGTTCAACTACGGGGGACCGGAGGGCTCGCCGAACCTGATCCGGTCGCTGCGGCAGTTCCTGCTGCGGCACGAAGCGGGGCTGGACGAAGCGCTGCTCGCGGCGCGGCGGCTGATCATCGGCCCCTGCGGCGCGATGAGCGTGCTGGAAGGGTTCGCCGAAATCTGCCCGCCGGGCATCGTGGCGACGTCCGATCCGGGCTACTACATCTACCTGGATGCGCTCGAGAGGCGCGGCTTCCGCCTGCTGGCCATTCCGGAGGACGAAGACGGACTGCGCACGGACCTGCTGCGCGAGAGGCTGAATGCCCTGGGCGAAGACGCCGCGCGCGTGTCGTTCTTCTACGTGATGACGGTGAGCAACCCGACCGGCGCGGTGCTGTCCAACGCGCGGCGGCGGGAGGTGCTTGAAATCGCCACGGAGTTCTCGCGCCGTCAGGGGCGGCTTGTGCCGCTGGTCTTCGACCTCGCGTACGAGCAGCTCGTGCACGACCCCGCGCTGCCGCGGCCGGAGTCCGTGCTCGGGCAGGACGAAATGGGGATCGCCTACGAAGTGGGCACGCTGTCGAAGATCCTGGTGCCCGCGCTGCGCATCGGCTACCTGCTGGGACCGGACGGACCGCTGATGAACGCCATGGTGCAGCGGACGAGCGACGCGGGCTTCAGCGCGCCGCTGTTCGTGCAGGAGATGGCTTCGTGGCTGCTGGACGGTCCGATCGACGGGCAGATCCGCACCGTGAACGGGGGCTACAGGGAGAAGGCTGCCGCCGTGCGGACGGCGATTCACGAGCAGCTGGGGCCATGGCTCGAGTCGGTGACGGGCGGCTCGGCGGGGTTTTATTTCTACCTGACGTTCCGCGAGCTGGAGACGCATCCGGAGTCGCGGTTTTTCAGGATTCTGACGCGCGGGGGCGAAGCGCCGCGCGTCATGTACATTCCGGGCGTCTACTGCGTGGCTGCGGACGGCGAGCTGCGCGAAGCGTCGCGGCGCCAGCTGCGGCTGTCCTACGGGTTCGAAGACACGGACAGGATGGTGGAGGCGGTGGAATGGATGCGGCGGGCGGCGGAGCAGTGCGGCTGAGCTCTGCGGCTGCGCTGAGGTCTGCCGGAAAGGCGATGCGATGCAGCTCGGACTGGGACTGATCGAGATCGGCAGACCGTGGGGCGCGGGATGGACGGGGCTTCCCACCGAGGAGCAGGCGGAGCGGCTGCTGGAGACGGCGATTGAAGAGGGCGTCACGTTCTGGGACACGGCATCTTCCTACGGCTGCAGCGAGGAGCGTGTCGGAAGGTTTCTGCGGCGCCGTCCCGGGCTCGCGGAACGCGTGACCCTGGCGACGAAGTTCGGCGACGTCTGGGCGCCGGGCATGGAGGAGTCATACGGGGATCATTCGTTCGAGAGCCTGGCGCGCAGCCTGGACCGTTCGCTGACCCTGCTGCCGCGGATCGATCTGCTGCAGGTGCACCGCGCGACGGAAGAGGCGCTGCGGCGGGAGGACGTGTACCGGGCGCTCGAGCTGGCGCGGCAGCGCGGCGTGGCGGAGTTCGGAGCGAGCGTGAAGACGATGGAGGCGGCGCGGATCGCCATGGAATCCGGCTGGTTCGGGTGGCTGCAGATTCCCTACAATCCGCTGCGGCAGGAGATGGCGCCGGTGTTCGCGCTGGCGCGGGAGCGGGGCATCCGGCTGCTGGTGAACCGTCCGTTCGCCGAGGGCGCGCTGCTGATGGACGCGGAAGGACGTCCGGCGGGAGGCAGCGAGGCGCGGCGGAGAGCGTTCGAGTTCATCCGCCGGCAGGCGTTCGAGGGCTACGTTCTTGTTGGCACGAAATCCGCTGATCATCTGCGGGACAACGCGCGGCTGTGGCGGGAGCTGGAGGGAGCCTGAAAAGGGAACGGGGCAGGCCGAGGGGCCTGCCCCGTTGAAAAACAAAACAGGGGAATTTTGTTCCCGTCCCCCTGTTCAGGGCTGTTTCTTGCCCTGGCGCGCCACGGCTTCCATGGCGGCCTTCACTTTCTCGGGGTCGCCGAGGTAGTAGGACCTGATGGGCTTGAGATCCGCGTCGAGCTCGTAGACGAGCGGCATGCCGGTGGGGATGTTCAGCTCGACAATGTCGGCGTCGCTGATGTTGTCGAGGAACTTGACGAGCGCGCGGAGGCTGTTGCCGTGGGCGCCGATGACGACGCGCTGTCCCGTCCTGATGCGCGGGGCGATGGACTCGTGCCACAGCGGGAGGAAGCGCGCCACGGTGTCCTTGAGGCACTCGGTAAGCGGCAGCTCCTCTTTCGAGAGCGACGCGTAACGGCGGTCGCGCCCCGGATAGCGCTCGTCGTCGGGCGTCAGAGCGGGCGGCGGGACGTCGTAGGAGCGGCGCCAGATCTTCACCTGCTCCTCGCCGAATTTGGCCGCCATCTCGCTCTTGTTGAGGCCCTGCAGGGCGCCGTAGTGGCGCTCGTTGAGGCGCCAGTGGCGCTCGACGGGGAGCCAGTCCTGGTCCATGACGTCGAGCACGATGTTCATCGTCTTGATGGCGCGCTTGAGCACGGAGGTGTAGACGAAGTCGAACTCGAAGCCCGCTTCCTTCAGGACGCGTCCCGCTTCGTAGGCTTCCTGCACGCCCTTTTCGCTGAGGTCGACGTCGGTCCAGCCGGTGAAGCGGTTTTCCTTGTTCCAGGTGGATTCGCCGTGGCGGATGAGAACGAGTTTGTACATCGTGCGGGTGTCTCCTTAGCGGGAGTAGGCCTTGCGTCCGGCGTAGCGGGCGGCCGAGCCGAGCTCCTGCTCGATGCGGATGAGCTGGTTGTACTTGGCCAGGCGGTCGCTGCGCGAAGCCGAGCCGGTCTTGATCTGGCCGGCGCCGGTGGCGACGGTGAAGTCGGCGATGAAGGAATCTTCGGTTTCGCCGCTGCGGTGGCTGACCATGCAGGTGTAGCCGTTCTTCGCAGCCAGCTCCATGCACTCGAGCGTTTCGGTGACCGTGCCGATCTGGTTCAGCTTGATCAGGATGGAGTTGCCCACGCCCTGCTCGATGCCTTTGGCGAGGATGGACGGGTTGGTGACGAAGATGTCGTCGCCGACGAGCTGGATCTTCGAGCCCATGCGCTGGGTCATCAGCTTCCAGCCTTCCCAGTCGAACTCGGCCATGCCGTCTTCGATGGAGATGATGGGATACTGCTTCACCCAGCTCTCCCAGATGTCGATCATCTGCTCGGAGGTCAGCTCGCGCCTGTCGGACTTCTTGAAGACGTACTTTTTCTTTTCGACGTCGTAGAACTCGCTGGCGGCGGGGTCGAGGCAGATGGAGATGTCGGCGCCGGGCTTGTAGCCGGCCTTGGTGATGGCCTCGAGGATCACCTCGACGGCCTCGTCGTTGGACTTGAGGCTGGGAGCGAAGCCGCCCTCGTCGCCCACCGAGGTGGAGTAGCCGCGGCTCTTGAGGACGGACTTGAGATTGTGGAACACCTCAGCGCCCATGCGGATGGCGTCGGCGAAGGAGCCGGCGCCGTGCGGGCTGATCATGAACTCCTGGAAGTCGACGCTGTTGTCCGCGTGCGCGCCGCCGTTGATGATGTTCATGTTGGGGACGGGCAGAGTGCGCGCGTTGACGCCGCCGAGATAGCGGTACAGCGGCAGGCCGAATGCGTCCGCGGCGGCGCGGGCGCAGGCCATCGAGACGGCGAGGATGGCGTTGGCGCCGAGGCGGCCCTTGTTCGGGGTGCCGTCGAGTTCGATCATTTTGGCGTCGATCTCCTGCTGCGCCGCCGCGTCCATGCCGGCCAGCGCGGGCAGGATCTCGTCCACGATGTTCTTCACGGCCTTCTGCACGCCCTTGCCGAGATAGCGGGCCTTGTCTCCGTCGCGCAGCTCGACGGCTTCGTTTTCGCCGGTGGAGGCGCCTGACGGCACAGCCGCGCGCCCCATGCTGCCGCTGGACAGATACACGTCCGCTTCCACGGTGGGATTGCCGCGCGAATCGAGAATTTCGCGGGCGACGATGTCGACGATCTCGGTCATAGGAGTCCTTTCTTTTCTGGGGTGGGGATGAAAAGCACCGAAATTCCATTGTGGCACAGGCGTCCGGCCGCTCTCTGCAAAATTGGCGTGACAGAGGCCGGGCGCGGGCGCTGTCTGGTTTTCAGACGAGAATGTCGGAAATTCCGTCACGGCCCGGGCGCTGGGGGCGGGGAAGTTCTTTGGGATCAATGCGCGCGCATTTGGCCCGCAACCTGCCTGATCCATGGCGAGCGGAAAGACCGCTCAGGAGGTGTACGATGTTCGGAGTCGACTGGAGCGACCCGCAAACCCTTTGGCTCAACCTGACGAACCTCGGGCTGGGCATCATCACGCTGATCTGCGTGGGCGTGGCCGCGTATGCGGGCTTCGCGGAGCTGGCGGCGCGCTGGAAGAAGGCGGCCGCGGCGGAGACGGAAGCCGACGCGACGATGGCGACGCATGGGTTCCACTCGCCGGAGCTGGGCTTCACCATGGCTGACGGCGGCGAGCCGGAAAAACCCGTGGAAGAGAAGAAGCGCGGCCGGACGCGGAGGTCCTGAGCCGCCGGCTCAAGGGAGGGCGAGCCCATGCAGTGCCCGTTCCTGAAAGAGACGCGCGTGCGCTGGTGCCGGGCGGCAGGGATCCGCAAGCCGATTCCCGAATCGCAGAGCGATGATGCGGCCTGCCGCTGCCTGGACGAGCGCTTCCGCGCGTGCCGCTGGGTCTCGCCGGAATCCCGCGAGGCCCCGCCGCCGTGCCCGCACCTGGAACATGCGCTGGTGCAGTACTGCGAGGCGGCGCCGCTGACGCGGTTCGTGCCGTTCAGCGAGCCGCTGCTGACGCGCTGCGGCAGCGATGCGCACAAGTACTGCGACTTCTACCTGGACATTCTGCGGGCGGCGCGGCCGCCGCTGCGGGATCACGAGTTCGTGGCGCCGGAGGACCTTAGCTACACGCGCAACCACTGGTGGATCGATCTGCAGGACGAAGGGCTGTGCCATGTGGGCGTAAACGCGTTTCTGGCGCGGCTGCTGGGAGATGTGGAGCGCGCGGGCATCCTGACGCCGCGCGGCATGGCGTGCCCGGCGGTGGTGTTCACCTGCCGGGGGACGGACTTCACGGCGTCGTTTCCGGCGCAGATCCAGATTGAAGCGGCCAATCCGCACCTGCGGATCGAGCCGCGCCGCATGCTGAAGGAGCCGTATTCGGCGGGGTGGCTGTTCCGCGGGCGCATCAGCCAGGAGCGGCTGCCGGGCGTGCAGGAGCTGCTGCTAAGCGCCGCCGAAGCCCGGCGCGCGATGGAAGAAGACGCGCGGCGGGTGAACGAGATGCTGCAGGCGCTGCGTCCGGCGGGCGCGGCGCCGGCGATGGCGGACGGAGGGCTGTTTGAAGAAGGACTGCTGGGCCTGCTGGAGCCGCAGGAGGCGCTGAGCCTGTTCCACGAGCTCGGCTCGGCGGCGGGCCGACGGAGATAGACAGCATGATTCGGACAGGCATCCTGTTTCTGGCTGGATTCAGCGTGGCGCTCAGCGCCGGCTGGTGGAGCATGCCGCGCATCCTCTACCGCGAGGAGCCGCAGCCGGTGCAGTTCAGCCACATCGCCCACACGGGCGAGAAAGGCGGCATGAGCTGCGAGGACTGCCACTCGTTCCGCGAGGACGGCACGTTTGCGGGCGTGCCGAAGCTGGAATCGTGCGCGGGCTGCCACAGCGCGCCGCTGGGCGAGACGCAGGCGGAGAAGGATTTCATCGCGCGATTCGTCGAGCCCGGCATCGAGCCGCAGTGGAAGATCTACTCGCGCCAGCCGGACAATGCCTGGTTTCCGCACTCAGCCCACGTGCAGCGTGGGAAGGTAGCGTGCGAGAAGTGCCACGGCGACATCGGCAAGTCCGACCGGCTGCCCGTCTACCGGGTGCACCGCTTCACCGGCTATCCGGAAGACGTGATGGGGAAGCGCACGGGGCCGCTGGGACTGAAGCGCGCGGGCGGCATGCGGATGGACGACTGCGTGGCCTGCCACCGGCAGAACCGGCTGGAGCATAGCTGCCTGGATTGCCACAAGTAAGGGCGGGAGGAGAGCAAGCGATGAAGATCCAACGCAGAGATGTTCTGTCCCTGGCCGGCGGAGCGGCGGCAGGACTGGCCGCGTCTCCGCTGCCCTGGCGGCTGCTGGGCGATACGGCGATCTGGAGCCAGAACTGGCACTGGATGCCGCGCGTGCCGCGCGGCGCGATCGAAGAGCGCGAAGCGCGCTGCCCGTTGTGCCCGGCGGCGTGCGCTGTGAAGCTGCGGATGACGGAAGGCGTGGTGCACGGAGTCTGCCCGAACGGCGGGGCGATGTGCCCGGCGGGATTCGCGGCCCACCACATGGCGTGGCATCCGCTGCGGCTGCGCGAGTGCCGGCGGAAGGACAAGGCGGTTGCCGTGGAAGAAGCTCTCTCCTCGTTGCGCGCGGCGGTGGAACAGCGCCGCGGGGCTGTGGCCGTGCTCGATCTTGCCCCGGGCCGCGCGTCGTCGCTGCTGCACCGGCGGCGCCTGGCCGCGATCGGCGGCGCGTATCTGACGCCGCCCTTGATTGAAGGCGGCACGGCGCAGGCGGTGGCGGCGCTGCTGGAGAAGCCCTGCGAGCTGGCGGCGGATCTCGCGCACGTGAAGGCCGTGCTCTCGCTCGGCACCCCCGTGCTCGACGGCTGGGCTGCTCCCTCCCATGCCGTCGAGCGCGGCTTCCGGCTGATCCAGGCCGAGGCGCGGCGGTCGCGCACGGCGGGGCTGGCCGACGAGTGGCTGCCGGTGAAGCCGGGCGCGGAAACGGCGCTGCTGCTGGCGATCGGCCATTGCTGGCTGGCGCGGCCGGAGATGCAGAATCAGCTGGCCCGGCTGAAGGGCGCAGAGGAATGGCGCCGGGCTGCCGGGGCGATGCCGCCGCGGCGCGCGGCGGAGCTGGCGGGCATCGAAGCGTCCCGGATTGAAGCGGCCGCAGCGCTGATGCTCGAGCAGCGTCCGGCGCTGGTGCTGGCCGACGGCGATCCGGTGGGCGGGCCGCTGAGACGCGAGGCGCGGGCTGCCGCGGCGGCGCTGAACGCGCTGCTGGGCGCGGAAGGTTTCCGACCGCGGCCGGCGCTGCCTGTGCCGCAAGAGTGGACGCTGGCCGCGGCGCAGAGCATCGAGGAAGCGGCCGATGGCTCGATTGGCGTACTGATTCTCGACGAGCCGTGGCCGGGCCTTTCCGTGCCCTGGCAGCTGGTGGAGAAGAAGCTGGCGCCGGGCGCGGTGGTGGCGGCGGTGACGTGGAACCGGGCGCAGTTCGCCGGCAAGGCGGAGTGGCTGATTCCGGCGCCGGTGTGGCTGGAAGCGCCGCTGGATGCGGCGCAGCCGAACGACGCGCCGCGGGCGCAGATCGTCGTCGCGCCTGCCGTGATGCGCGCTCCTGAAGGCGTGCTGGCGGGCGCGGAGGTGACGGCGTGGCTGGCGGGCGAGGAGACGTCTCTGGCCGAAGAGCTGGCGGAGCTGGCCGCAGCGGCCGGCGGCGCGGGGGCGAAGCTTGCGGAGGAAGGATTCTGCTGGACCAGCGGGAGCGGCGGTCCTGCCCCTGCGGTGGCGCGCGCCGCGGCCGAAGGGTGGAAGGCCGAGGACTGGCTGCGGGCGGCTGAGCCCGCTGCCAGGTCGCCGGCGGTGGTGGCGTTCGGCTGGCGGCAGGCGGCGGTGTCGCCGATGCTCGGCAAGCTGTGGCAGGAGTCGGAGCTGCGCGAAGGGCCGCAGCAGGCGGCCGCGCATCCGGAGCTGCTGCGGCGGTTCCGCATGGAGGAAGGGACGCTGGCGCGGCTGATGTCGCCGCGCGGCACGTGGCCGGTGCGCGTGCGGGCCGGCGAGACGCGGCCGGACGTGATCGCCGTCTGCGGCGGGCCGGCGCTCGTGCTGGCCTGCGAAGTGCGCCCGGACGGCGCCTGGAGCCTGGGCGAAGCCAAGGTGGTGAAGTCATGAGGAAGCCTGGCGCAGAGACGAAGACCGCGCGATACGCGATGCTGATCGATCTGGACCGCTGCACCGGCTGCGGGGCGTGCATGGCAGCCTGCGCGGTGGAGAACAACGTTCCGCCGCCGCAGCCTACGGCGACGCCGCGCACCGGGCTGAACTGGCTGCGCGTGTTCCGCCTGAACACGGGCGGGCGCGACGCCTTCATCCCGGTGATGTGCATGCAGTGCGGGGAAGAGACGCCGTGCCAGAGCGTGTGCCCGCAGAAGGCGGTGGAGTTCGACCCCGCGACGGGCATTGTGGGCCAGATTCCCGAGCGGTGCCTGGGGTGCCGCTACTGCATGGCCGCCTGCCCGTATCAGGCGCGCGTGTTCAACTGGCAGGATCCGCAGTGGCCGGCGGGGATGGAGAAGGCGCTGAATCCGCGCGTGAGCGTGCGGCAGCGAGGCACGGTGGAGAAGTGCAACTTCTGCCACGGGCGCTGGCAGGCAGCGCTCGAGAAAGCCGCCCATGACGGAGCGGAAGGGCCGGTGCTCTACACGCCGGCGTGCGCCGAGGCGTGCCCGGCGCAGGCGATCCGGTTCGGCGATCTGAACGAGGAAGAGTTCGGCGCCGCGCGCCATGAAGAGGGCGTCTTCCGCCTGCTGGATGCGCTGGGCACGGGGCCCAAAGTTTTCTACAGGACCTCGCGCGCCGAGGTGCGGGAAGCGACGCGGGGGTTCGGGGAGGTGAAACGTGGTTGAGCGGCTGGATGAAGCCTGGATCGCGCGCGGCGTGCGGCGCGCGCCCTTCGACCGGTTCCTGCTGTGGGCGGCGCCGTGGGCGGCGCTGCTGGCGCTGGGCGCGTATGCGATCTTCCTGTGCCTGCGCGACGGACTCTTCCACACGAACATGGACAACCGCTACGTGTTCGGGCTGTGGATCTTTCTCGATCTTGCGGTGATCGCGCTGGGGGCGGGGGCGTTTTTCACGGGGTTCCTGCTTTATGTGCTGAAGAAGACGGAGCTGAAGGCGGTGATCAACAGTGCGGTCGTCATCGGGCTGGTCTGCTACAGCGGCGCGGTCCTGATCCTGGCAGTGGACGTGGGACAGCCGCTGCGCGCGTGGTTCACCTTCTATCACCCGAACGTGCACTCGATGCTGACCGAGGTGACGTTCTGCATTACGTGTTACCTGACGGTGCTGCTGATCGAGTACGTGCCGATTTTGCTGAAGAACCGGCGGCTGAAGTGGAAGCCGTCGATGCTGGTGTTCGAGTACAACCTGCACAAGGTGATGGTGGTGTTCGCGCTGACCGGGACGCTGCTGTCGTTCTTCCATCAGGGGTCGCTGGGCGGGCTGTTCGGCGTTCTGCGCGGGCGGCCGTTCGCGTTCCGCGAGGGGCTGCTGATCTGGCCGAGCACGTTCTTCCTGTTCGTGCTGTCGGCGATGGCGGTGGGACCGTCGTTCGTGGCGCTGACGACGTGGCTGGCGGAGAAAGCGGCGCGGCGGCGGCTGGTGAAGGACGAGGTGTACCAGACGCTGGGGCGGATCTCGGGCAAGCTGCTGCTGGCGTACGTGTTCTTCAAGTGCCTGGACACGATGCTGTGGATCAACCAGACGGCGCCGGAGCGCGGGTTCCCGGCGCACCGGTTCTATGAATACGGCGGGGCGTTCGGGACGTGGATTCTGTTCACGGAGATCGCGCTCCTGGGCCTGATTCCAGCACTGCTGCTGCTGAAGCCGGAGTGGCGGGCGCGGCGCGGGCTGCTGATCACGGGCGCGGCGATGGCGTGCCTCGGGGTGACGCTGAACCGGTTCGTGTTCACGATCCAGACGCTGGCGCTGCCGACGATGCCGTTCGACCGGCTGCTGCTGTACTGGCCGTCGTGGCAGGAGTTTGCGGCGTTCGGGTTCGTGGTGGCGTACGGGATGCTGGTGTACTCGTTCTCGTACCGCTATCTGACGCTGTTTCCGCAGGAGCGGGAGCTGGCGATGACGGAGGCGAGGAGGTAAGCGATGTTCCCGTGGGTGTACGGCTTCGAGTGGCACGCCGGTTATCTGATTTTCCTGGGCGTGTTCTTCACGGTGGCGCTGGTGGTGGCGGGGACGGTGCTGGCGGCGCTGTGGCGGAGCTTCCGCACGGTGCGGAAGAAGCAGGAAGGGCGCGTGTACTGGCACGCGGCGTTCGAGGAGCTGACGCCGGAGGAGCGGCGCTGCAGGCACGCGATCACCGGGGAGCTGCCGGAGCGGTGCTGCGATCAGGAGTTCGACTGCCGCGGCTGCCGGATGCACGCGCGGCTGCAATTTCAGGAAGGGGGAGCGCGGCCGGCTGAAGCGGAGGTGTGCGGCGTGGCCGTGCCGCTGGACCGCTATTATCATCGCGGCCACGCCTGGGTGCGGGAGGCGGATGACGGGACGCTCGAAGTGGGCCTCGACGATCTCGGGCGGCGACTGCTGGGAGAGGACGGCCGCGTGGAGCTGCCCGCGCCGGGGACGGAAGTGCGCGTGAACGAGCCGGCGTTTGTCTTGCGGCGAAATGGAGTGGAGGCGCGCGTGCTGTCGCCGGTGGACGGGACGGTGCTGGGCCCGGCAGAGAATGGGGCGCTGATCCGCGTGCGGCCCGCGGAAGGATTCCGGACAGTCCATCTGCTGCGGGACGGAGAGGCGGTGGCGTGGATGCGGCATGAGGTGGACCGTCTGCAACTGGCGCTGGCGGCGGCCAGCGGGGCGGCCACGCTGGCCGATGGGGGCGCGGTGCCGCAGGACCTGGGGCGGGCGCTGCCGCGGCGGGAGTTCGACACGGTGTGCGGGCTGGCGTTCCTCGACGTGTAAGGGTCAGCGCTCGATGCCGTAGCGCTTGAGCTTTTCGTAGAGGGTGGAGCGGTCGATGCCGAGCGAGGCGGCCGCTTCCTTGACGTTGCCGCCGGTTCGGCGGAGGGTGGCCTCGATCATCAGCTTTTCCATCTCGGCGAGCGTGAGGTTGTCGGGGACCTGGAGCCTGGCCGCGCCGTTGTTGCGGAGGAAGGAGAAGTCCTCGGCGGTGAGGGTGCGGCCGCGGCAGCTGACGATGGCGCGCTCGGTGGCGTTTTCGAGTTCGCGGACGTTGCCGGGCCAGGAGTGGTCCATCAGGAGGCGCATGGCGTCCTGGGCGATGTCCTCGACGGGCTTGCCGAGCTCGTGCGATATG
>Ga0101944_10002598_pt1 | contig 28436 bp, 28 predicted proteins | sample DewCreD2012metaG_FD_75245 | JGI IMG/M metagenome (GOLD analysis project Ga0101944, IMG submission 75245) | Hot spring sediment bacterial and archeal communities from British Columbia, Canada, to study Microbial Dark Matter (Phase II) - Dewar... ... | reverse complement strand
CAACGTCTCCACCAGCCCCCAGATCCTTCCCGCCATAAGCGGCCCGTAGAAGGGGTTGATCAGGCGGAGCGTCCAGCCCTCTTCACCCCCCTCCAACCCGGCGGGAAGTCCCCAGCCGAACAAGGCCATCCTCAAAGACTCCTCCTGGAAAGATATTCCTTTGCCCACGGCGGCGTAATAGTCCCGGGCGTGATCCCGCGCGATCTCCGCCAGCATGCGTTCCACGTCCTCGCCCAGCTCGTCCACGAGCAGCCTCATCACCGCGGTGAGTCCGCGCACGTTGTCGAAGACGAACCTCCTGCCCGTTCTCCTCTCGATGATGAGGGAATCCTCGATCTTCCAATCCAGGGCGCGCGAGAGCTCCAGGGGGGCGGAACAACGCGGGCACGCCTCATATCCCGCCTCGCCCTCATCGGACAGCATCGGCGCCTGCTCAACCTCCGACTCGATGCGCCGCTCGAGCTCGAGCAGCGGCTTCTCGAAGTCCAGCGAGTAGGCGCTGGCCATGGGTCACTCCGCCTTGATGTACTGGACGCTGTCCGGGCCGAACAGGTCGCGCAGCGCGAGGACGAGCTCGTCGGCCACGGCGACGCGCAGCCGCCGGGCGCGGAGCCGCACCGTCTCGCCGTTGCCGTCGTTCCACTCAATATAGACCGCCGTGGGTCCCGGGTGCGCCGAGCAGAGCGCCGCCGCGGCGCGCACCTTCTCGGGGGCCGGGGCGGCCGGGGCGCGCCAGCGCACGTTCAGCGCGAGCGCGCCCGTCAGCTTGAGCTCCTCCAGCGGCCGCGCGCCCTCCACGATGAACGGGGCGCGGTCCTCCCCGCGATCGCGGTCGCTGTAGCCGCCGGTCAGGAGCACCGCCGCGTCGGGCACGATCACCTGGTTGAGCTTCGCCCACGCCTCGGGGAAGACGATCGCCTCGGCGGTGCCGTGGAAGTCCTCCAGCACGAGCCGCGCGTACTCCTTGCCCGTCTTCTTGGAGATCTGCCGCTTCGCCAGCGTCACCACCGCGCCGATCGTGACCGGGTGCTCGCTCCACTCGTGCAGCGTGGCGGTGGTGCGCGTGCCGAAGAGCGCCACCTCGTCGCGGAACCGCTCCAGCGGGTGGCCGCTGATGAAGAACCCCAGGACCTCCTTCTCCTTCGCCAGCCGCTCCGCCTCCGTCCACGGCGGCACCTCGGGGAGGGGCGTGGGGGCGGGCCGCGCCGACGGCACCTCCCCGAAGAGCGACTCCTGCCCGGCCAGCCGGTCCTGCTGCTGCAGCTGCGCCTCGGCGAGGGCGCGGTCGAGCCCCTCCACGAGCTGCTTCCGGTGCCCGCCGAGCGAGTCGCACGCGCCCGCGGCGATGAGGGACTCGAGCACCCGCTTGTTGCAGAGCCGCAGGTCGATCCGCTCGCAGAGGTCGGACAGCGTGCGGTAGGGGGCGCCGCCGGCGCGGCCGGCGATGATCGACTCGATCGCCCCGCGCCCCACGTTGCGCACCGCGCCGAGCCCGAAGCGGATCCGCGTGTCGGCCACGACGGTGAACTTGAACCCCGACTCGTTCACGTCCGGCGGCAGCACCTCGAGGCCGAGCTCCCGGGCCTCGTTGATGTACTGCACCACCTTGTCGGTGCTCCCGATCTCCGACGAGAGGAGCGCCGCCATGAACTCCGCGGGGTAGTGCGCCTTGAGCCACGCCGTCTGGTAGCTCAGCACCGAGTAGGCGACCGAGTGCGACTTGTTGAAGCCGTACCGGCCGAAGGTCTCGATCTGCGCCGACAGCTCCTCGGCGAGCCGCCGGTCCACGCCCTGGGCCACCGCGCGCTCGACGAAGCGGCCCAGCTCCCTGCGGATCAGCTCCGCGTCCTTCTTGCCCACCGCCTTGCGCAGCACGTCGGCCTCGGCGAGCGAGAAGCCCGCGAGCACGTTCGCGATGCGCATCACCTGCTCCTGGTAGGTGATGACCCCGTAGGTGGGCTCCAGCACCTCCACGAGCGCGGGGTGCGGGTAGCGCACCGGCTCCTGGCCGAGCTTGCGGCGGATGAAGACCGTGTGCATCCCGGCGTCGAGCGGGCCGGGCCGCAGGAGCGCGTTCGACGCGACGAGGTCGTCGAAGCGGTCGCACTTCATCGCCCGCAGCGTCTCGGTGGCGAGCGGCGACTCGAACTGGAAGACGCCCGCCGTCCGTCCCTGCCGCAGCAGGGCGTACACCGCCGGGTCGTCGAACGGGAGCGCGTCCATGTCGAGCCGCGTCCCGCGCCGCTCGGCGACCGTCTGCACCGCGTCGTGGATCACCGTGAGCGTCTTGAGGCCGAGCATGTCCATCTTGAGCATGCCGACCTTCTCGAGCGCGCCCATCTCGAACTGCGTGATGATCGCGTCCTCGCCCGACTCGGAGGCGCCGGCCCCCTTGGTCGGCACCGTGCAGATCGGCACGTAGTCGGCGAGCGGCCCCGGCGCGATCACCACCCCCGCGGCGTGCACCGACAGGTGGCGCGAGATCCCCTCGATCCGCGCGCTCAGGTCCATCAGCCGCCCGTACGCCGGGTTCGACGCCACGAGCTCCCGCAGCTCGTCCACCTTCTCGAGCGCCTCGGGGATCGTGAGCGCGTAGGCCGGCCCCGAGGGGATCAGCTTCGTCAGCCGGTCGGCCTCCGCGGGCGCGATGCGGAGCACGCGGGCCACGTCCTTCACCGCCGCGCGCGCCTTCATCGTCCCGAACGCCACGATCTGGCCCACCGCGTCCTTGCCGTAGCGCTGGCGCACGTACTCGATCACCTCGCCCCGGCGCTCGAAGCAGAAGTCCACGTCGATGTCGGGCATCGAGACGCGCTCGGGGTTCAGGAAGCGCTCGAAGAGCAGGTCGAACCGGAGCGGGCAGACGTTCGTGATCCCCAGGGCGTACGCCACCAGCGAGCCCGCCGCCGAGCCGCGGCCGGGGCCGACCGGGATCCCCCGCGCGCGCGCGGCGGCGATGAAGTCCTGCACGATGAGGAAGTAGCCCGCGTACCCCGCCGCGGCGATCACGCCCAGCTCGTAGTCGAGCCGCTGGCGCACCGCGTCGGGCAGGGGGGCGCCGTAGCGCGCCTCCGCGCCCCGCGTGGCGAGGTCGCGCAGGAGGGTGTCGTCGTCGTCGTAGCCGGCGGGGCGGGGGAAGCCGGGCACGAAGTAGCGCTTCTCGAAGTCGAACTCGCAGCGCTCCGCGACGAGCACCGTGTGGTCGATCGCCTCGGGGTGCTCCGGGAAGAGCGCCCGCATCTCCGCCTCCGACTTCACGTACGACTCGGAGCCGGTGAACCGGAACCGCTTCGGGTCGTCGAGGTCGGCGCCCGTGCCGATGGCGAGCAGCACGTCGTGCGCCTCCGCGTCCTCCTTGCGCAGGTAGTGCGCGTCGTTCGTCGCGACGACCCCCAGCCCGAGCTCGCGCCCCAGCTCGAGCATCCCGCGCGTGACGACCTCCTCGTCGGGGATCCCGTGGCGCTGGATCTCGAGCCAGAAGTGGTCCGGCCCGAAGACCCGCGCGAACCAGGCGGCGCTCTTCCTCGCCTCCTCGTAGCGCTGCTGCCGCAGCCACAGCGCCACCTCCCCCGAGAGGCAGGCCGCGAGGCAGGTGATCCCCTCGGCGTGCCGCTCCAGCACCTCGTGGTCGATGCGCGGCCGGCGGAAGAACCCCTCCGCGTAGCCGATGCTCGAGAGCTTGATGAGGTTCCGGTACCCGGTGCGGTCGCGGGCCAGGAGGACGAGGTGGCTGTAGTTCGCCGGCGCCCACGACGGCCGCTCCCTGCTCCGCCGCGAGCCGAAGGCCACGTACGCCTCGAAGCCGAGGATCGGCCGGATCCCCTGCGCCTTCGCCTCCTGGTAGAACTCGTACGCCGCGTGGAGGTTGCCGTGGTCGGTGACGGCGAGCGAGTCCATCCCGAGCGACTTCACGTGCGCCACCAGCGCGCCGACGCGGTTGGCGCCGTCGAGCAGCGAGTACTCGCTGTGCGTGTGGAGGTGCGCGAACGCCATCGCTCAGCGCGCCCGGCCGGCGAGCGCCTCCCACACCCGCGCCGGCGCGAGCCCGCGCGACTGCAGCAGCACCACCAGGTGGTAGACAAGGTCGGCGGCCTCGCTCGCCAGCCGCTCGTCGCCCTCCGCGAGCGAGGCCACCACCGTCTCCACCGCCTCCTCCCCCACCTTCTGCGCGATCCTGGGCGTCCCCTGCTCGAGCAGGGCCACCGTGTACGAGCCCGCCGGCCGCTCGGCGGCCCGCCGGGCGACGAGCGCCGCGAGCCGGGTCAGCAGGTGCCCGCCGGGCTCCTCGCCGCGCTCCCAGCCAGGAGCGGCCCCGTCACCTCCCACGCCGGCGAGCCCCGCCGAGAAGCAGGACCGGGTACCCTCGTGGCAGGCCGGGCCGACCTGCTCGACCCGGTAGAGCACCGTGTCGCCGTCGCAGTCGAGCCGGATGTCGGTCACCCGCTGGGTGTGGCCGGAAGTTTCCCCCTTGCGCCACAACGACTTGCGCGACCGGCTCCAGTAGTGGGCCTGCCCGCTCTCGACTGTCCGCTCGAGCGCCTCGGCGTTCGCCCAGGCGAGCATCAGGACGTCGCCGGAGAGGTGGTCCTGTGCAATGACGGGGACGAGCCCGTCGGGTCCGAAACGGACCCGCTCGAGCCAGGCGGGGGCGGTCATGCGCGGGAAGCTACGGGTCGCCCCGGCGATTGTCAAAACGCATGGAAGTGGTGATTTTTCAATGATTTGAATCATCTCCCGGAGCCGTCAGCCGCCCCCGTGGCCGATCGTCCATCCCGCCGTCGCCGGAGCATCGCCCGCGTGTTCCTGATCGTCCTCGCCGCCCTCATGGCCGCGTACGGCACGGCCTACGTCGCCAGCCCCGACGTGCGATTCGTGACCCGCGCCGGCCTCGAGGAGATCGCGATCCTGCGCGGCCGCCGGCCGATCGCCGAGGTGATCGCCGACCCGCGGACGCCCGAGCCGACCCGGCAGCTGCTCCACCTGGTGCTGGAGGTGCGCGACGAGGCCGCCCGGCTCGGGCTCGACGCCGGCGAGACCTACCGGCAGTACACCGACGTCGGCCGCGACACGCTGCTCCTCGTCCTTTCCGCCGCGCGGAAGGACTGCCTCTGCACGCACACCTGGAAGTACCCGGTCGTCGGGCGCATCCCCTACAAGGGGTTCTTCGACCCGCGGATGGCGTACGCCGAGCGCGACCGGCTGGCGGCGAAGGGGATGGACACCTACCTGCGCCCGGCGGGCGCCTTCTCGACGCTGGGCTGGTTCGAGGACCCGCTGCTCAGCACCGCGATGTCGCGCGACTCCGTGGAACTCGCGGCGCTCGTCTTCCACGAGATCGCGCACAACTCGCTCTACGTGGCGAGCGCGACCCCGTTCAACGAGAGCTTTGCCCAGCTCGTGGGCTACCGCGCGGCCGAGGCGTACTTCGCCGCGCGCGGCGACAGCGTCCTGGCGCGGCGCGCCGCCGACCGCTGGCACGACGAGCTCGTCCTCGGCGCGTACTACGCGTCGCTCGCCGGGCGGCTCGAGCGGTTCTACGCCACGAAGCCCGACAGCGCCGCCCTCGAGGCGGGACGCGCCGAGGCCGGCGCCTGGGCGCGCGAGCAGCTCCTGGGCCCGGTCGGCGCGCAGCTCCGCACCTACCGCATCGACCGCCTCGCCGAGCGCCCGGTCAACAACGCGCAGCTCGTGGCGGCGCGGATCTACCGCACGCACCTCGACTGGTTCGACCGGTGGTTCGACGCCCAGGGGCGAGATGTCGCCCGCGCCGTGGCCGGGCTGAAGGCGCTGGTGGCGGGGGCGACGGGGGACGAGGCGTTCGGGCGGCTGGAGGCGGCGGTGGGGGCTGGGGGTGGGTAATATGGGGGCGGGGTTGGTCGCTGGTCGCCAGTCGCCAGTCGTCAGTCGTTAGTCGTTAGTCGTTAGTCGTTGGTCGTTGGTCGTTGGCCGTTGGTCGCCGGTCGTTGGTCGTTGGTCGTTGGTCGTTGGTCGTGCGTGGTGCGTCGTGCGCCGTGAGTCGGTGGCCGGTTTCCCTCACCTCCTGCATCCATGTCCCTCGACTTCGTGGTGAACAACAGGGAGCGCATGCTGGGCGAGCTCTGCGAGTGGCTGCGCATCCCGAGTGTCAGCGCCCTCCCGGCCCATGCGGGCGATTGCCGGCGTGCGGCGGACTGGCTGGTGGCGGAGCTGCGGCGGCTGGGCTTCGAGAAGGTGGAGCTGGTGGAGGGGAACGGCCACCCGGTAGTGTGGGCGGAGAGCCCGCGCGTCGAGGGGGCGCCGACGCTGCTCGTGTACGGCCACTACGACGTGCAGCCCCCCGACCCGCTCGACGAGTGGCAGACGCCGCCCTTCGAGCCCACGGTGCGCGGCGGCCGGCTCTACGGGCGTGGCACCGCCGACGACAAGGGCCAGCTCTTCTCCCTGCTCAAGGCCTACGAGGCGGCGCGCGACGCGGCCGGGCGGCCGCCGTGCAACGTCAACGTGATCGCCGAGGGCGAGGAGGAGTGCGGCGGGCGGATGATCTTCGACCTGCTGACCCGCGAGCCGTGGCGGACGAAGGCCGACGCGGCGCTCGTCGCCGACATGTCGTTCTACGCCCCGGGGATCCCGGCGGTGTACACGGCGCTCCGCGGCCTCTGCTACGCCGAGATCCACGTGCGCACGCTGCAGCGCGACCTGCACTCGGGGACGTACGGCGGCGTGGCGCCCAACGCGCTCGAGACCCTCTGCCGAATCCTCGCCGACCTCAAGGACGAGGACGGCGAGATCAAGGTGCGCGGCCTCTACAAGGCGGTCGAGCCCCCCACGAAGGCGGAACTGCGCGGGTGGAAGCGCCTCCCCTTCGACGCGAGGGCGTTTCGCGAGCAGGAGGTGACGTCGCGGGCGCTCACCGGGCTCCGGAAGCGCACGGTCTTCGAGCGCGTCTGGGCGCTCCCCACCTTCGAGATTCACGGCATCCGGGGCGGCTTCACGGGCGAGGGCGCGAAGACGGTGATCCCGGCCACGGCGATGGCGAAGGTGTCGCTGCGGCTCGTGCCCGGGCAGTCGGTCGACAAGGTGCGTGCCCAGCTGGAGCGCGCGCTGAAGCGCGTGGCGCCGAAGTGGGCCGACGTGGAGCTCCGGTTCCTCCACGGTGGCGACCCGGTGCAGGTGGACACCGCGGCCCCGGCCTTCGCCGTGCTCGACGAGGCGTTCGAGGCCGTGGTCGGCCGCAAGGCGGTGCACATCCGGGCCGGCGGCTCGATCCCCATCGTGCCGGAGCTGTCCCTCGAGGGGGCCCCGGTCATCCTCACCGGCATCGGGCTCCCCGACGACGGGCTCCACTCGCCGAACGAGAAGCTCGACCTCGACCAGCTCTGGACCGGGATCGAGGTGTTCGCGGAGTTCTACCGCCGGTTCGGGGCGAGCGGGACGCCGTCGTAGGCCGGAACGGCGACGGGGGACGCGGTCGCGTCCCCCGTGCGCGGTCGCCGGCCGGCGCCGGCCTACTCCTCGTCCGCCCGCACCTCCCGCCGTCCCCCCGACGCGTAGCGCGCCTCGGTGCGTGCGTGGAGCTCGTCCACGCCGATGAGGGCGCGGGCGGAGGCGATGATCCCCGCCACCACGTCGTCGGCCCAGAAGTCGTCGGGCTGCTCCGCCGCCGGGAGCTCGCGGCCGCGCTCCTCGAGGTACTGCACCGCGACGGTGATCCATTCCTGCTGCGCGGCGGCATGGATCGCCCAGGAGGCGGTGGCGCGCAGCTCGAGCTCGGCGAGGCCGCGGAGGTGGTGCTCGATGCCGTCCGTGACGGACTTCGACCGCAGCCGCTCGGCGACGAGCTGGAGCACCTGACGGCGCTCCGACTCCTGCGGCTCGGGGAGCGGCGCGAGGTAGTGGCGCTGGTCGGCCACCATCTCGGTGAGCCGCACGCAGACCGCGCGGATCGCCGGCGCGAGCGCCCGCGGCACGTCGCGCGCCCACGACTCCGCCGCGCGCAGCACCTCCTGCACGCGCTGGTCGGCCTGCTGGGCCGGGGTCGGGGTCCTGCCGGGCTCTCCCATGGCGCCCTCAGGAAAGCGGATTCCCGCGCCAAAGGCAACCGGGGCCGCATCGCGACGCCCCTTGCGCGCGGTGCTGCGCCCGACCCCCGGCGGTCAGCGCGCCGTCCGGAGCTCCTCGAGCCGCTCGGCCCAGCCGGCCGGCGCCCCCGGCGCCGGCACGCGGCCGAGTGCCCGCGCCAGCGCCGCGACGAGCGCGTCGCGGACCAGGGCCCGGAGCCCCGGCCGGTCGCCGCCGAGCTCGCGGGCCACGCTCGTCATCTCGACGCCGTGGATGCCGCAGGGCACGAACGCGTCGAACGCGGCGAGGTCGGGCGCGACGTTGAGGGCGAAGCCGTGGAAGGTCACCCACTGCTTCACGTGGATCCCGATGCTCGCCACCTTGCGGTCGCCGATCCAGACCCCCGTGAGGCCGTCGCGCCGCCGGCCCCGGAGCCCCAGCGTCCCGAGCGCCGCGATGAGGGCCGCCTCGAGGGTCCGGAGGTACCAGTGCAGGTCGGGACGGATCGGCTCGAGGTGCACGATCGGGTACCCCACGAGCTGGCCGGGCCCGTGCCAGGTCACGTCGCCGCCGCGCTCGACCTCGACCACCTCGTGGCCCCGCGCGCGGAGCTCGGCCGGCGCGACCGGCAGGCTCGTCTCCCGCGTGCCGCGGCCCAGCGTGATCACGGGATCGTGCTCGACGAGCAGCAGCAGGTCGTCCACCTCCCCGGCCTGGCGCGCGCGGCAGAGGGCGCGCTGCAGCGCGAGCACCGGCAGGTACGGCTGCCGGCCGAGGTCCCAGACGCGGAGGGGGCGCACGGCTCAGCGCAGCGCGCGGAGCCGCACCAGCTGCACCGCGCCGAAGAGCGCCGTGAGGACGACCAGCAGCACGAGCCCCGGCGTGCCGAAGCTCGCGTCGAGCGGCATGGTGGTGAACATGCCGAGGACGAGCGCGCCGAATCCCGCGACGATGGCGAGCCCGAGGCGGCGGTAGATGTTCCCGATGGGGGCGAGCGCCGTCCACGCGGTGAGGGCCGCCACCATGAGGCCGAGGAAGGTGCCGGTCACGAGGATCCCCGCCGGCAGGGTGCCGGCGGCCTGCGCCACGAGGGAGTCGGCGGTGGCGCGCGTCGTGTCGGCGCTGCCCAGCAGCGCGGGCGCCGCCCCCCGCCGCTGCTCGGCGCGCACGACCAGCGTCGCCACCGCGATGAGGCAGGTCCCGAGCAGCACCGCGCCGGAGAGGGCGCGGGTGGCGTAGTGCGACGGGTCGGGGAGCGGGCGGGGCCGGGTCACGTCAGACGTGCATGACGCGCCCCATCGCGTCGAGCGCCGCCTCGGCCACGGCCTCGGAGAGGGTCGGGTGCGCGTGGATGGCGAGGTCCACCTCGGCGACGGTGTACTCGCTGGCCTTCGCCACGACGAGCTCGTGGATCAGCTCGCTCGCGTGCGCGCCGACGATGTGCGCCCCGAGGATCTCGCCGTACTTCGCGTCGCGGATGATCTTCACGAACCCCTCGGTCTCGCCCGCGGTGCGCGCGCGGCCGTTGGCGCTGAAGGGGAAGCGGCCGACGGTGTACTCGAGCTTCCGCGCCTTCACCGCCTCCTCGGTGAGCCCGATGCTCGCCACCTCGGGGTGGCAGTACACCACGCTCGGGATCGCCTCCGGGCGGATCGGCGGGGGCCGGTGCCCGGCGATCACCTCCGCCACGTGCACCCCCTCGCGGCTCCCCTTGTGGGCGAGCATCGGCGGGCCCGCCACGTCGCCGATCGCGTAGTAGCCGGGCACGCTCGTCTGCAGCGTCGCGGGATCGACCTCGATGAAGCCGCGGTCGGTCGTGCGGATCCCCACGGTGTCGAGCCCCAGCGGCTCCGTGTTCACGGCGCGGCCCGCGGCCACGAGCACCTTCTCGACCTGCACGGTGTGGCGCGTGCCGCCCGCCTCGACCTCCAGGCTCGCCTTCCCGGGGGCCACCGTCGCGGCGAGGATCCTCGCCCCGGCGTGCACCGCGATCCCGCGCTTCCGGTAGCTCTTCGCGAGCGCGTCGGACGCCTCCTCGTCCTCGAGCGGGATGATCCGCGGCAGCGCCTCGAGGAGCGTCACCTGCGTGCCGAAGGCGTTGAAGATGTCGGCGAACTCGCACCCCACGGCGCCGGCGCCGACCACGGCGAGCGACTTCGGCGCCGACTCGAGGAAGAGCGCCTCGTCGGAGCTGATGACCGTGGTGCGGTCGAGCTCGAGCCCCGCCTGCGGGAGCCCCTTCACCCGCGACCCGGTGGCGACGACCACCGCCCTGGTCGCCGCGTAGGTCGTGTCGCCCGCCTTCACCTGCTTCCCCGGCAGGAGCGTCCCGGCGCCCTTCACCACGGCGACCTGGTGCTTCTTCATCAGGAACTCCACGCCCTTCGAGTTCTGCTCGGAGACCTGCCGCGACCGCCGCATGGCGACGCCGTAGTCGGTCTCGACGGGGCCGGTGGTGATGCCGAGCGCCCTGGCGTCCTTGCGGATGATGTTCGCCACCAGCGCGGAGTGGAGGAGCGCCTTGGTCGGGATGCAGCCGATGTTGACGCAGACCCCGCCCAGCTTCTCCTTCTCGACCACGGCGGTCGAGAGGCCGAGCTGGGCGCAGCGGATCGCGCACACGTACCCGGCGGGGCCGCCGCCGAGGATGATCACGTCGTAGGAGGTCACGGACGGGTGGGGTGAGGGTGGGTCGGGCGGCGGCTCACAGCATCGCCAGCGGGTTCGCGAGCATCTGCGTCACCGTCCGCAGGAACTGCGCGCCGGTCGCGCCGTCGATCACGCGGTGGTCGCAGCTGAGCGTCAGGCGGAGCATGCGGCGCACGACGACCGCGCCGTCGCGCGCCACCGGCTTCGCCGCGATCCGGCCGACGGCCAGGATCGCCGCCTCGGGCGGGTTGATGACGGCGGTGAAGTCGTCGATGTCGAATATCCCGAGGTTCGAGATCGAGAAGGTGCTGCCGGTGTACTCCTCGGGGGCCAGCTTCCGCGCCCGCGCCCGCGCGGCGAGGTCGCGCGCCTCGGCGGCGATCCGGGCCAGCGGCTTGGCGTGCGCCGAGCGGATGACGGGGGTGATGAGCCCGTCGTCGATGGCGACCGCCATGCCGATGTGCACGTCGTGCCACTGCCGGATCGCCGTCTCGGTCCACCACGCGTTGCACGCCGGGTGCTGCCGCAGCGCGAGCGCGACCGCCTTCACGATGATGTCGTTGAACGAGACCTTCGCCTCGCCCGGGGCGACGCTCGCGTTCAGCGCCTCGCGCGCCTCGGCGACCCGCTCCATGTCCGCCTCGGCCGTGAGGTAGAACGTCGGGATCGGGCCGAGCGACGCGGTGAGCCGCTTCGCGATCGCCTTGCGCATCGGCGTGAGCGGCACTTCGGTGAAGCCGCCCGGCGCCGCGGGGAGGGGGAGGGAGACGGGAGCGGCCGTCGCCGCGGCGGCCGCGCCGAGCGCGGCCGTCCCGGTCGCGACCGCCTGCTCCACGTCGCGCTGCACGATGCGGCCCTCGGGCCCGGTGCCGCGCACGAGGCGCAGGTCGATCCCCTGCTCGGTCGCGAGCCGGCGGGCGAGCGGCGACGCCTTGAGGCGGCCCGCCGCGGCCGCGACCGGCTCGGCCGCGACGGGAGGTGGGGCCGGGGCGGCCGCCGTGGCGGCGGCCGGGGCGACGCCCGCCGGCGCGGGCGCGCCGTTGCCGGCGGCGCCGGCCGGCGCCGCGCCGCCGAGGAGGGCGCTCACGTCCTCCCCGGCGGCGCCGATCACCGCCACGAGCGCGCCCACGGGCACCGTGGTCCCCTCGGCGACCGCGTGCTTCAGCAGCACCCCGTCGGCGCGCGCGACGAGCTCCATGACCGCCTTGTCGGTCTCGACCTCGGCGAGCACGTCCCCCTGCGCGACCGGGTCCCCCTCGCGCTTCTTCCACTCCACCAGGCGACCCTCCTCCATCGTGGGGGAGAGGGCCTCCATGACGACCTTGGTTGCCATAGCGTCCCGTGGTTGGACGTCGTCCGCCGAGCGTCGCGTGTCGCGCGTCGTGCGCCGTGCGCCGCCGGCGGCTATTCCAGGTACAGCACCTTCCTCGCCGCGGCGACGACCTTCGCCGCGTCCACCTTGGCGAGCTTCTCGAGGTGCCGGTTGTACGGCATCGGCACGTCGGCGCCGGTCACCCGCAGCACCGGGGCGTCGAGCTCGTCGAAGATCGCGCGCTGGATCTCGTCCACCACCTGCGCGCCGACCCCCGCGAACGGCCAGCCCTCCTCCGCCACCACGCACCGGTGCGTCTTTTCCACCGAGGCGAGGATCGCCGCCACGTCGAGCGGGCGGATCGTGCGCAGGTCGAGCACCTCGGCCTGGATCCCCTGCTCGGCGAGCTGCTCCGCGGCGCGCAGGCAGGTGCCGACCGTCTTCGAGTGGCACACCAGCGTGACGTCGCCCCCGGCGCGCTTCACGTCGGCCCGGCCGATCGGCGTCACCACCTCGCCCTCGGGGACCTCGCCCTTGGTGTTGTAGAGCATCTCGCCCTCGATGAACACCACGGGATCGTCGTCGCGGATGGCGGCCTTCAGGAGCCCCTTCGCGTCGGCCGGGGTGGCGGGGGCCACCACCTTGAGGCCGGGCACGTGCGCGTAGTACGACTCGAAGGCCTGCGAGTGCTGGGCCGCGAGCTGCAGCGCCGCGCCGCCCGGGCCGCGGAAGACGATCGGCACCGCGACCTGGCCGCCCGACATGTAGCGCAGCTTCGCCGCGCCGTTCACCAGCTGGTCGATCGCGAGGAGGGCGAAGTTCCACGTCATGAACTCGATCACCGGCCGCAGGCCGGTCATCGCCGCGCCGACGCCGACGCCGGCGAAGCCCAGCTCGGTGATCGGCGTGTCCACGACGCGCATCGGCCCGAACTCGTCGAGCAGGCCGCGGCTCACCTTGTAGGCGCCCTGGTAGAGCCCCACCTCCTCGCCCATGAGGAAGACGCGGTCGTCGCGCGCCATCTCCTCGCGGAGGGCCTGGTTCAGGGCGTCTCGGTACGTCAGCGTGGGCATGGGGACGCGTCGGGGGTCGTCAGTCGAGGGTCGGGACGGGCCGGGGCGGCGGCGCGGCGCGCGGGGGCAGGCCGCTCACGCGCGGGGCGCGTAGACGTCGGTGTACAGCTCGTCCGGCTCGGGGTCGGGGGCGGCGTCGGCGAAGGCGTAGCTGTCCTCGACCTCCGCCACCACCTCGGCGTCCATCACCTTGACCTCGCCGTCGGTCAGGATCCCGTCCGCGACGAGCCGCTGGGCCCAGAGCGCGATCGGGTCGCGCGCGCGCTGCTCCTCGACCTCCTCGCGCGTGCGGTAGTGGCCGTGGATCGGGTCCGACATCGAGTGGCCCATGAACCGGTACGTGCGCACCTCGAGCAGGGTCGGCAGGTGCTCCGCGCGGGCCCGCGCCACCGCGCGCCCCATCGCGTCGCGCACGGCGAGGAGGTCCTGGCCGTCCACCGCCTCCTTCGCCATGTCGTACGACTGCGCCCGCTCCGAGATGTCGTACACCGCGCTCGCGCGCTCGAGCGCGGTGCCCATGCCGTAGCGGTTGTTCTCGCAGATGTAGATCGCCGGGAGCTTCCACAGCGCGGCCATGTTGAGCGCCTCGTGGAAGGCGCCGTTGTTCACCGCCGCCTCGCCGAAGAAGCAGGCCGCCACCTGGTCGCCCTTGCGGTACTTGATCGCGAACGCCATCCCGGTGGTGAGGGGGATGTGGCCGCCCACGATCCCGTGCCCGCCCCAGAAGCCGAGGGAGGCGTCGAAGAGGTGCATCGAGCCCCCCTTGCCCCGCGAGCAGCCCGCCGCCTTGCCGAAGAGCTCCGCCATCACGGCCCGGGCGCTGATGCCGCGCGCGAGCGCCTGGCCGTGCTCGCGGTACGAGCAGGTGATGTGGTCGTCGGGGCGCAGGCACGAGATCGTGCCCACCGCGACCGCCTCCTGGCCGATGTAGAGGTGGCAGAACCCGCCGATCCGGCCGAGCGAGTAGGCCTCGCCCGCCTTCTCCTCGAAGCGGCGGATGAGGAGCATCTGGCGCAGCCAGCGCTTCCACGTCGCGGCCTGCTCGGGGGTCACCGCGTCCGCGAGGGGCGCGTGCACGGTCGTCGTCACGCGGCGCTCCCGGCGGTCGCCTTCTCGACCTGCTCCCAGGCGTGGTAGGAGCTGCGCGTGAGCGGGCTCGCCTCGACGTGCCGGTACCCGAGGCGCAGGCCCAGCTCGCGCAGCTCGGCGAACTCGTCGGGCGTGTACCACCGCGCCACCGGCAGGTGGCCCTCCGACGGGCGCAGGTACTGGCCGAGGGTGAGGATGTCGACGTCGCTGCGGCGCAGGTCGCGCATGCAGGCCACCACCTCGTCCCACTCCTCGCCCATCCCGAGGATGATCCCGCTCTTGGTGAGCGCGTCGGGGGCCATGCGGCGCGCGCTCGCGAGCAGGCGCAGCGCCCGATCGTAGCGGCCGCCGGGCCGCGCGAGCCGGTACAGCCGCTCGCAGGTCTCGAGGTTGTGGTTCAGGATGTCGGGCCGCGCGTCCATGACGATCTGCAGCGCGCGGTCCGAGCCCTTGAAGTCGGGGATCAGCACCTCGACCGTCGTTCCCGGCAGCCGCGCGCGGATCTCGGTGATGCACCCCGCGAACGCCTCGGCGCCGCCGTGCTCGAGGTCGTCGCGGTCCACCGAGGTGATCACCACGTGCCGCAGCCCCATCCGCGCGACCGCCTCGGCGAGACGCACCGGCTCGACCGGGTCGTAGGGCTGCGGCGTGCCGTGGGCGACCGCGCAGTAGGCGCAGTTCCGGGTGCAGGTGTCGCCCAGGATCATGAAGGTGGCGGCCTTGTGCTCCCAGCACTCGCCGATGTTGGGGCACCGGGCCTCCTCGCACACCGTGTGGAGGCCCAGGGCCCGCATCATCTCCTTCACCTGCAGGTAGGTCGCGCCGCCGGGGGCCTTCACCTTGATCCACGACGGCTTGCGCGGCGCCGGCGCTGCGGCGGGGACCGCGCCCTGGCGGGTCAGTTGTACCAGCGGAACAGCCACTGCGGTCGCTCCGGCGTCTGGGGGGCGCCCCTGCGCCCCGGGGAGTCGTCTGTCGGCTGGCGCAAGATAGCCGCGGCCGCCCGGCGCACCAACGGCGACGAGTCGCAAGTCGTTATCTTGCTTGGGTTCCCGCCACCGTCCGACCTCCTCACGGAAGCAGGTGTCCATGCGTCGTGCCGCTGCCCCCGGTGCCCTCGTCGTCGTCCTGGCCGCCTGCGCGGGCGGGAGCGGGGCGGCGGCCCCCGCGCTCACTTTCGCCAACCCGGCGCCCGCCCGCGACGTGGTGGAGTGCCTCGTGGAGGCGCTCGAACGGATGGACTACCAGGTGCAGCGCACCGACAAGCGCGATGGCTTGGTGGAGGCGATCTTCATCCGCCGCGACTACCAGAGCAGCGACCCCCGCGAGTTCCGCCGCAGCGACCGGCTCCTGTTCGAGCGGGCGAAGGGCGGCGTCTGGGGCGTGACGATCGACGCCTCGCGCGAGTTCGGCACCAACGTGGGGCTCCAGCGCGAGCCGGTGGCGCCGAGCGAGAAGGCGTCGGCGGACGCCACCACGGTCGCCGGGAAGTGCACCGCCGCCACCTGACCGCTGTCCGGCCGCGCCGCGCCGGCGCGGGACGGTGGGCCGTCGCCGTCCTGCTCCTGCTCGCGGGGGCCACCCGCACCGCCCTCGCCCAGCGGACCGATGTCGTCGTCCTCCGCAACGGCGACCGGATCACCGGCGAGGTGATGGGGATGTCGCGGGGCATGCTCGACTACAAGACCGACGACGTCGGCCGCCTCTCGATCGAGTGGGACAAGGTGGCGCAGCTCACGAGCGAGCGCCGCTTCGAGGTCACGCTGTCGAGCGGCGAGAAGTACTATGGCCGGTTCACGGCGCCGGCGGTGGACGGCACGGTCGTCGTGGACGGCGCGCGGCAGGACACCCTGTACGTCGTGCGGGTCGCGGTGATCGCGCCGTTCGGCGCCGGGATCCTCGCCCGGAGCCGGGCGTACCTGGACGTCGGGTTCACCTTCGCGAAAGCGAACCGCGCCACCACCCTGAGCGCCAGCGGGGAGGTGGATTACCGCGGTCCCAGGTTCGGTGCCAAGGTCGGCTACGAGGGCTATGCGCAGGGTCAGGATTCCGTGCAGGCGACCACCCGCAACACGGGGTTCCTGCAGGGAGCCCGCTTCCTGCCGAACCGCTGGTCGGTACTGCTGCTCACGCGGGTCGAGCAGAACGACGAGCTGGGCCTCGACCTGCGCCTGAGCGCCGGTGGGGCCTCGGCCCGGACGCTCGCGAATTCGCTGCACCACGCGGTCGCCGTCGCCGCCGGCGCCGTGGTGACGCGCGAGCGCTTCGAGGCGGCGGAGGGGAGCGTGGACTCGGTCGGGGCCACGGTGAACAACCTGGAGGCGCTGCTCTCGGGCACCTGGCAGGCGTTCCGCTACGATCGCCCGAGGCTCGACGTCCAGACGACGCTGCAGGTCTACCCCTCGCTGTCCGACCTCGGTCGGCTCCGCGGCGAGTTCGCGGTGCGCGTGACCTACGAACTGCTCAGGAACTTCAATGTCGGCCTGCGCTTCACGGACAACTTCGACACCTCGCCGCCCGAGGCCGGGGCCTCGACCAACGACTTCGTGACCTCGCTCACGATCGGCTGGACGTACCGGCGGTAGGCGGCGACGGCCCGCCGCCCAACTTTCCTGTTCATGGCCCTTCCGCTCCCGCGCCTGCCGGCGCCGGGGACGCTCCTCGCCACCTTCGCGCCCTGCGGGCGCATCGTGCGCGGCCGCGTCCCCGGCGCCGGCGGCACCGCGGCGGCCGACGCCCCGTAAGGCGCGCCACCACCCGGAGACCACCCATGCGCCCCGTCCGCTACAACGTCGCGGCGAGCCTCGACGGCTTCATCGCCGACGCGCAGCACGGCTACGACTGGATTCCCCACGACCCGACGGTGGACTTCGCCGCGCTCTTCGCGAAGGTGGACACGGTGCTGCTCGGCCGGAAGAGCTACGAGGTGGCGCAGGCGGGCGGCGGCCTGCCGACCGGGGAGGGGATGCGGGTCCATGTCTTCTCGCGGATGCTGCGTCCGGCGGATCACCCGCAGGTGACCGTGGTGGGTGACGACGCGGCGCGGGTGGTGTCGGCGCTGCGGGCCGAGCCGGGCGACGGGGAGATCTGGCTCTTCGGCGGGGGGCAGCTCTTCCGCACGCTCCTCGCGGCGGGGCAGGTGGATCGCGTCGAGGTGACGGTGGTGCCGGTGCTGCTGGGCGCCGGCATCCCGCTCGTCGAGACCGGCCTCGCGCGCACGCCGCTCGAGCTGCTCGACACGCACCGCTACCCGAGCGGGATGGTGACGCTGCGATACGCGGTGCCCGGGGCGTCACCTCCCGCCCCCTGACTCCGGCACGTGGTGCGCGGGGTGAGGCCGGAGTGCGCGTGAGGTCGCCCGAGGAGACTGCGCAGCAGGCTCCGAGGATCAGCGACCTCCAGCGCACGGAGGCCTCGCCCCCCGCGCCACGGTGGTCGCCGCGCCCGGCACGACAAAGGGGGCGGCCGACTGGCCGCCCCCTTCCCCGTCGCTGATCGCGAGGATCAGAAGAACAGCATCATGCCCACGGCGCCCTGGTTGCCGTCGCCGATCTTGTCGCCGTTCTGCGCCTTGTCCTTGAAGTTCGTGTACTCGAACACGAGCCGGTAGGACTTGGTGACCTGGTAGGTCACGGCGCCGACGATCGCGGTGCGCGACTTGAAGCCGTCGTCGTCGAGGCCGCCGGTGCCGGCCTCGTCGGCGTCCGTCTGCTGGAGCCAGTTGCCGCCGTAGCTGCCGGCGATCGTCCACTTCGAGCCCGTCGGCGTGAACGAGGCCTGGCCGTACCAGCCGTACGAGGTGCGCAGGTTGCCGAGGTCGTCCGACGCGTCCGTGCCGTTGCTGTTCACCGAGCCCATGAAGATCGAGCCCTGGCCCTTCGCGTAGAAGCCCGAGCCCACGAGCGTGAGGCCCGAGAAGCCGAGCTTGATGCCGCCGGCGCCGCCGAGCGCGGTCTCGCTGTCGCCCGCCGAGCCGATGTCGTTCTTCGAGCTCTGCAGCATGCCGCTCGCGAAGAACCCGAACGAGTTCTTGTCGCCCGAGAACTTCTTGTCGTAGGTGAACTCCGTCTCGAGCCGCGGCAGCGAGTGCACGCTGTACTCGCCGAAGGTCGCCGGCTCGAAGATGCCGACCGCGAAGGTGTAGGGCTTCCCGGCGGCCGTCGAGTAGGTCAGCTGGCCGCGGAAGTCGGTGTACAGGTAGCCGTAGCCGATGCGGCCCAGCGCGGTGCCGCGGAAGCCGCTGGTGGCGCCGTAGTTGCCGATCGCGTTCGGGCCCGACCCGTAGATCGTCATGTCGTTGACGATGTTGCCGCGCTGGAACAGGCCGAGCTGCTTGCCCATGAGCACCTGGCCCCAGGTCCCGCCGACCGTCAGGTACACCTGGCGCATGTCGATCTGGGCGCCGGCCGCGTCGGAGCCGAAGTAGCTGCCCGTGTTGCCGCCCGACGAGACCTGCGGGAAGAACCCGAAGTGCACGCCGAGGTCCGTGTTCCCTTCCTTGCCCTTGATGTCGAAGTTCAGGTTGGCCGGGAGGAGGCCGGTGCCGATGCCGCTCTGCTGGCCGGACTTGTCGCAGGTCGTCGAGCCCCCGGTCGTGGAGCACGACCGCAGGTTCGAGTACACGTAGAACGCGTTCACGTTGCCCGACAGCCCGAAGCTCCAGCCATTGCCCATCTGCATCGACAGCGCCTGCGCATTGGCCGACGAGGCGGCCGCGAGCGCGAGGCCGAGCGTCAGTACGCCCACTCTCTTCATAGGGTCACTCCACGGTTGGTGAGGGAAAACGAAGCGGCCGGCGTGTCGGGAGTCCCGGACATCACCGGCCGCTGGACCGCCAGCCGCCACGAATTCCAGTGGCAGAACGCCGTCGCGCTCCGGGCCGCCCGAAGGCGGCCGGCACCGGCCAGGACGTCCGCCGGGCACATCACGACGCGGGTTCGGGACTGGATTTGCGTCACGCCGGACCTCCTGGCCCCCGCCGCTGCTCCCGGACCGTCCCACGGGGGAGGGACGATCGGAAGCCCTGCCCGCCAGGCCGGCAGGCAGGGGCGCTGGGCTCGTCAGGTTCGTGTCGACTGCAGCGCAATAATGTGCTGGGGGACCGCCTAACGTCAACTCCCGGCGCCACTTTGGGCCTCTCCGCAAAAAGTTCCCTGGCCGGCGACCCCTGGCGTGACCGCTACTGGAAGAGCAGCAGCGCCTTCCGGATCGTCTGCAGGACGCCCCAGGCCAAGGGGACGCCGACCAGCACCCACATGGCCCCCACCAGCCCCCACTGGCCCGGGGCCGGGGGAACGTCACCCGAGTCGGTCATGGTCCGCCTCGCTTCCAGGTCAGCCCTTGGCCGCCCGTTCGGCGGCCAGTTCCTCGTCGGTCATGTGATGCCGGCTCTCCACGGGCCGCACCGCGAGGTTGCACGCGAGTCCCGCGAGCAGGAGTCCCGCCATGACGAACATCGTGACGTTGTACGCCTGCGCCGCCGGGACGCCCCGCGCGAGCTGGAACTCGCGGATGTAGTTGACAAGCACCGGGCCGGCCACCCCGGCACACGACCAGGCGGTCAGCAGCCGGCCGTGGATCGCCCCGACGAACTGCGTCCCGAAGATGTCCGCGAGGTACGCCGGGATGGTGGCGAAGCCGCCGCCGTACATCGTGAGGATCAGCGCACAGGCCCCGACGAACAGGGGCACGCTGCCGGCCGCGCCGGCGAAGGGGATCGCCGCGTAGAGGAGGGGACCCAGGGTGAAGAAGATGACGTAGGTCCGCTTGCGGCCCAGCCGGTCGGAGAGCGACGCCCAGAAGAAGCGCCCGCCCATGTTGAAGAGGCTGAGGAGTCCCACGAATCCGGAGGCCGCCACCGCCGTCACCCCGGGCCGGAAGATCTCCTGGATCATCGGCGACGCCTGCTCGAGGATCCCGATGCCGGCGGTCACGTTGAGGAAGAGGACTCCCCAGAGGAGCCAGAACGGCCGCGTCCGGGTCGCCGTGGTCACGTGCACGTGGTGCCCGCTCACCAGGGCCGTCGCCGACGGCGCGGGCGGCGTCCAGCCTGCGGGGCGCCACCCCGGCGCCGGCAGCCGGAAGAGGAACGCGCCGAGGAGCATCGCGACCAGGTAGACGGAGCCGAGGAAGAGGAACGTCTCCGCCACCCCCACCGACACGGGGCTCGCGAACCGCTCCATGAGCAGCTGCGAGAGCGGGCTCGCGATCATCGCGCCGCCGCCGAACCCCATGATGGCGAGCCCCGTCGCGAGGCCGCGCCGGTCGGGAAACCACTTGATGAGCGTCGAGACCGGCGTGATGTAGCCGAGCCCGAGCCCGCAGCCCCCGATCACCCCGTAGCCGAGGTACAGGAGCCAGAGCTGGTGCGTCCGCACCGCGACCGCCGACAGCAGGAAACCGGTGCCCCAGCAGAGCGCCGCCGTCACGCCGCTGCGCCGCGGGCCGACCTTCTCGAGCCAGCGGCCGAAGACCGCCGCGGAGAGCCCGAGGAAGACGATCGCCAGCGTGAAGCACCAGGCGAGCTGCGTCTGCGACCAGTCGCCCGGCGCCGGCTCGGTGATGCCGAGCACCTTGGTGAGCGGGAGCTTGAAGACGCTGAACGCGTAGGCCTGCCCGATGCTCAGGTGGATCGCGAGCGCCGCGGGCGGCACCAGCCAGCGGTTGAAGCCGGGCCCCGCGATGATCCGTTCCTTCGAGAGCAGCGACGCCATCAGGGGGTGGTCCTCTCGGCGAGGAGGGCCTCGACGGTGCGCCGGAAGTCGGCGACGACCCGGGCGTGCAGGTCGGGCACCGCCGGCCCGTGGAAGCCGGCGTGTACCCGGCGCACGCGGCCGTCCCGGCCCACGAAGATCGTGGTCGGGTACGCCCCGAAGCCCTCGAGCTGCGGCAGCGTGGCCGCGGTGGCCTCGGTGTCGTTGCGGCCGGCGAGCAGCAGCGGGAAGGTGATCCCGAACTTGTCGCGGTACCGGCGCACGAGGCGGCCATCCGTCGCGGGGTCGCCGGTCACCTCGTAGGCGAGGCCCACGATCTCGAGCCCGCGGTCCCGGTAGTCGCGGTAGAGCTCGACGAGGAGCGGGGCCGCGTCGTGGCAGGTGGGGCACCACGTGCCGAACACGTCCACGATCGTCACCTTGCCGCGGAAGCGCGGGTCGGCGTTCGTCACCAGGCGCCCGTCGAGGTCGGGGAAGGCGAAGGCGAACGGCGCGGTCGTGTCGGCGCGCGTCACCTCGGTGGGCGGCGCCAGGTGCGGCGCGTCGGTCGCGCGCCACGCCCGCCACGAGGTGCGGCCGCGCAGCCCCGCGTGGAACTCGCCGCGCAGGGTGTCGCCGTCCAGCCGGCCGGTCAGCATGTAGACGAACGAGCCGTCGAAGTGCGCCATCGAGAACGAGTCGGCGGCGGTGCGGCCCCAGAAGAGGCCGTAGTCGCCGCCCTTGCCCACGACCGTGCCCTCGAGCCCGCGCGGCGTGTCGCGGAACTCGAGGAGCCGCGGGCTCGCCTCCCAGTCGAGGAGGAACTCCGCGTGCCACCGTCCCACCAGCCGCGGGTCCACCGGCTCCGCGGGCCAGCGGCCGCGCGCGGCGCGGAAGGGGATCGTGCGCGGGCCGCGGTTGCCGACATTGCGATACGCGCCGACGAGCGAGTCGCCGCGCAGCGCGGCGGCGATCGTCGCGTCGTACTCGCCGATCTCCAGGACCACCGAGTCGCCCGCGACCCGCACCGCCGAGAGGGGGTTGCAGGTGCCGCCGTTGCAGAGCGTGCCCGTCCAGCTCCCGGGCCGGCCCGCGACCTCGAGCGCGAAGCGCAGCGGCCCGCCGGCGAGGTCGAGCGCGGCGCGCCAGGGGCCGGCCGGCGACGGCGGCACGGCGGCGGCCGCGAGGAACAGGAGCGCGCCCGTCATTCGCGCGCCCCGGGGGCCGGCACGACGAGCCCGCCGCCCGCGTAACGCTCCCCGGCCGTGATCGGGAGCGTCACGGCGTTGCCGCGCCAGGGCGCGGGGCAGGGGAACGCGCTGCTGTAGGCGCAGAAGGGGTTGCGGGCGCGATTGAAGTCGAGGCGGTAGCGCCCGTTGCCCAGCGGCTCCAGGGCCACGAAGCGCCCGGCGTCGTAGGTGCCGAGGCCGTTGGTCGCGTCGCGGAAGTGGATCTCCAGCTCGGCGTCCTCGGCGTCGGCGGGGACGCGGCGCACAGTGAAGCGGAAGCCGGTGCCGGCGAGCGCGCCGGCGAACGTCCCCGCCTCCGTCGCCTCGGCCTCGAGCCCGTCCACCGTGCCCACGCGGACACGACCCGGCTGCGCCGGCGGCTCCAGCGTCGCCTCGAGGACCAGCCGCGGGTCGTAGTCGTACCAGCTCGGCGCCTTGCCGCGCAGCGCACCCCCGTAGATCGCGACCACGGTCCGGCCGGCCCGCCCGAGCGGCACCAGCCGGTACGCGCCGAGCGCCGTCTCGCGGCCGCGCGGCAGCACGCGGGTCGTTCCCTCGTGCCGCAGGCGGACGGTGCCGCCGACCTCCTCGAGCTGCGCCAGCGAGAGCCCCGCGAGCGGCACGTCGGCGTCGCCGGGGCCGAGGGTGAGGCCGTCGCCGAGGACGGGCCGGGCGATGGCGCGCCGCGGCGAGACCGGGCTCGTGGCGAGCCACTCCTCGTAGGCCGCGCGCTCGCGAAGGACCTCGGCGCGGCGGTCCTGCCCCGCGGCGGGCGCCACGGCCAAGCCCACCAGCAGGGTACCCGCCACCAGGCGGCTCACCACCGCCAGAACCGCTCGGGCCGCATCGGCCCCAGGTCGGCGGCGGGCGCAGTCCCCTCCACGAGCTGCGCGATCACGAGGCCGGTGATCGCGGCGAGCAGGATGCCGTTGCGGCCGTGCCCGGTGGCGTACCAGAGCCCGTCCACGCGCGGCTCGCGACCGATGATGGGGAGGCCGTCCGGCGTCATCGGTCGCAGGCCGGCCCAGCTGCGCTGCACCCGCAGGCCGGCGAACGCGGGTGCGATGCGCTCGGCCGACGCGAGGAGCGACTCGAGCCCGTCCGACGTCACCTCGGCCCGGTAGCCGGCGTTCTCCATCGTGGAGCCCACCACCGCCACGTCGTCGCGCCAGGTGACGTAGCGATCCTTGGCGTAGACGACGGTGGGTGGCACGCCCGCCGGCCACGGCAGGGCCGCCATCTGGCCGCGCACCGGCGCCACCGCGAGCGGGCGGGGGAGTCCGTCGATCAGCCCCGACCACGCCCCTGCGGCGATGACGATCCCCCCGCCCGCGTGGCGCTCGCGGCCGCGCGCGGCGACCGCGCGCCCGTGCAGGAACTCGATGGCGCCGATCTCGTCCTCGAGCAGGACGGCGCCGTGCCGGGCGGCGTCGGCGCGGAGCGCCTGCACCAGCCGCACCGGGTCGAGCGCCCCCTCGCCCGGCGCCCAGAGCGCCCCGAGGCAGGGGCCCAGCCACGGCCAGCGCGCGCGGACCTCGCCGTCGTCCAGCCAGTCGCAGTACTGGCCGCGCTGCCGCTGCCAAGCCACGCGGCTGCGCAGCTCGTCCACGTCGGCCTCGTCGAGCGCGAGCCGGGCGAGCCCGTCGAACCAGAGCCCCGTGTCGATGCCGGTCGCCTGGCGCAGCTCGGGCCCGAGTTCGCGGTAGCGCTCGCGACCGGCGAGGGCGAAGTCGAAGAGCGGGTCCTCCTCGCGCGACTCGACCTGCGCGGCCAGCATCCCGGCGGCCGCCTCCCAGCCGGTGCCCTGCGTCCCCTGGCCACGCTCGACGAGGGCGACGCGGCGCCCGCTCCGGGCGAGCTCGCGGGCGCACGCGGCACCGACGGCACCGCCGCCCACGACGATGATGTCGTAGCTCGAGGACACAGGTAGACTCCGGGGAGACGTCTGGCGAAACTAACTGGAACGTGCGCTCGTAGGGCCGGTCGGACCGCTGACGGGAGGGAATCGTAGCATGTTCCGCACACTCATCGGGTTCGCCCTCTTCGCGATCGTCGCGATCATCGCGCTGAAGCTCGTGGGCAAGCTCCTCGGGCTGGCGATCGGCGTCTTCGTCTGGCTGGCCTGGCTCGCCTTCATCGGCTTCCTCTTCTACCTCGTCCTCAAGCTCTTCGCGCCCGAGACGGCTGCCAAGGTGCGCGAGGCGATCAGCGGCAAGCGGGCGGCCTGACGCCGCCCCCCTCCCGCGCGCCCGTCCCGGTCGGACGACCGGGACGGGCGCGCCGTTTCAGCGGGCCGTGGAGCTGTGGGCGTGCACGATCCACCACCCCCCGCCGCCGCGGCGGGGAGCGGCGAGCACGGTGGCGACCCCGGCGCGCAGGTCGGTACTGTCCGCGCTGATCCAGCGGTACTGCACGCGGCCCCACGCGAGCGTGCCCGCCACGGAGACCTGGCTCGCCGTGATCGCCACCTCGCCCGGCCCGCGCACCCCCGCGTAGAGCGGCGGGTCGAGCCGCACGCGCCCGTCGGCGATCGCCTGCGCGCCGGGCGCGTAGAGCGAGTCGGCGCCGTCGAGTCGCGCATCGGCGGCGAGCGCCGCCTCGATCAGCGCGGCCACCGCGTCGTCGGCGGCGGCAGCTCCCGGCGCGGTGCCCGGGGCCGGGGCGATCGTCGCAGCCGCGCAGCCGGCGAGGAGCACGCAGGCCGCGAGCGCGCCACGCCTCACGTCGCCGCCACCTCCCGCTCGCGCTGGGCCTGCGCCGGCCGCTCCTCGCGCGGGGGCGGCGACGGGAAGCGCAGCCGCCGTCCCTCGCGCCACGCGGCACGCAGCAGGTCCACGTGGCTGCCGCGCCCCTCGCGCACCCGCCGCGCGGGTCGGCTCGAGACGCGCACCGTCTCGACGCGCCGCGCGAAGCGGGCGACGCGGCCGGCCAGCTCGGCGTTCGCCACCGGGCCGTCGGTGGCGAGGAAGGTCTCGCCCGCCGCGCGCATGGCGTTGCGCAGGCTCACGAGCCGGATCGCGACGAAGCCCGACACCGGGTCCTCGAGCCCCGCGATGCCGACGCGACGGCGGAGGAGCCAGCCCGCGAGGCGCTGCGCGAGGCGCCCCTTCCAGTCCGCGGCGGCCGGGGTCGCGCCCTGCGCCACCGCGAGGTCCACGCCGCCCTCGATCAGCCGGACCAGCTCCGGCAGGTCCTCCGGGCTGTGGGCAAAGTCCGCGTGCAGGACGATGGCGCAGTCGCGCTTGGGGCGGTCGGTCTGCTCGAGCGCGAGTCGCAGCGCCGCCTCGACGGAGCGGGCGTAGCCCTGCCGCCGCTCGTGCCGGATCACCGTGAGCGGGAGGACCCGGGCGTACGGCTCGAGCACGTCGGCGGTCGCGTCGGTCGAGCCGTCGTCCACCACCACGATGCGGTAGTCGCGGGGGAACTCGGTGAAGACCTGGCGCACCTTCCACAGCAGGAGCCCGACGGTGCGGGCCTCGTTGTGGGACGGGACACAGACGTAGATCATGCGGGCTGCCGGGCCGGGTTGACGAACGCGGATCGCGGGCACGAGAATAATACCGAGCACAGCGTTCGCGGATGTGCCTCACGGGGGTGGCGGGCTGTCCCGCGGCCCCCTTCTTGCCGATACCCCAGGATGACGCGGGCAGCGCGGCCACCCCCGACGGCCGCCGCCCGGCTGGTCCGATTTCCCGCGAGGTGGCGATGATCCGCGCCAACGCCCGTGGCCGGCTGACCGCGAAGGACCTGACGCTGGTGCTGCTGCTCCTCGCCGGCGGCTCGGCCGCGCGCCGGGCCGCGCTGGAGCGGCAGCTCGAGGCGGAGGGCCCCGACCCCCTCCTCGACGACCCGGCGCTGCTCGACGCGCTGCTGCGCGTCCGCACGATCATGGTGCCGTCGGACGTGCTCCTCTTCTACGTGCTGGTCCGGCACGCGCTCCTGCGCGCCGGGGTCGAGAGCCGCGAGGTCGCGGACTACCTCGCCGTGCTCCTCCTCGACTTCGGCCGTCGCGATCGCGCGCAGCGGGTGGACTGGCACGACGACCAGCGCCACCGCTACGTCGTGGACATCGTGCAGGACCTCGAGCAGTCGAACGACCCGCGCCGCTTCAAGGTCATGGTGCACCTCGGGAACTACACGCTCTGGCTGTCGGGGATGTACCCGGACTGGATCGCGGCCCGGCGGCAGCGGCGGGGCGGGCCCGGGCTCTCGTACTACGAGGCGATGGGCCGACGCGGCTTCGCGCTCGCCAGCGACCACGCGCTCGCGTCGGCGCTCGGCATGGAGGAGGTGCTCCGGACCGCCGCGGAGCGCTTCGGCGTGCTGCGGCGCTCGCTGAACGGCATCTCCGACCGGATGCTCTTCCCGGCCAGCGTCACCGACGCCCGCATCGAGCGCGAGCTCGGCGGCGCCTGAGCGGCGTCAGCGCAGCAGCGAGTCGGGGAACGAGGGGCAGCCGGGGCTCTCGAAGGTCGCCGGGTCCACCTGCAGCCCGAGCAGCGGGACCGACAGCGGACCGACCGTGACCGTGCCGAGGACCGGGGCGCCCTCGACGCGGGCCGCCTCGAAGAGCATCACGCCGCGCACCGCGCCCTGCGGGTCCACCACGAGCACGCCGAACTGCGGCGCCGTCCCCGCCGGCAGCGCGCCCTCCACGCCGATCACCACGAGCGAGTCGGTGCGGCCGACGATGGCCGGATAGGCGGGACCCGTCGCGAGCCGCGCGACGACGCGCGGCGGCAGGCGGGCGGGCAGGGAGCCCAGGACGGTGTTCGGGACGGAGAAGGCGCTGAGCAGGCTGGTGGGCCCGGCGAGCGCCGCGATGCCGCAGGAGGTGCCGGCCGGCTTGCCGCACGCAGCGGCGAGCGCGAGGAGCGCGAGGAGCGGGCGGGACATGCGGCCTCCGGGTCGCGAGGTGCCGGGAAGGATAATGCGGTGATGTATACTATCACGCACCGATGACCCTCTTCGACGAGTTCCGCGAGCGGTTCGACCGCCTCGTGGCCGACCGCACGCCGGCCGACCCGGCGGGGCGGCGCACGCTGATGCGCGAGGCGCTGGTGGAGGCGCGCGTGGCCGTGGCCTCCATGCGCGAGGCGCTCGGGCGCGCGGAGGCGGAGCTGGCGCAGGAGCGCCGGCAGCTCGACGACGCCGAGCGACGGGGCGGGCTCGCGGAGCGGATCGGCGACGCCGAGACGGTCGAGTTGGTCCCGCTCTCGGCCCGCCAGGGCCTGTTCATCGGTTCGATCTCCACCGAGATGGGCCCCGCCAAGCCCCGCGACGGCCGCGTGCAGGTGGTCGGCGGCGACACCCTCACCGTGACCTACGCCGACAACAACACCCTGGAAGGTCAGAAGGACGTGCCGCGTTCGCAGACGGTCAAGGTCGTCTCCTCGGGCACCCTGGCCTTCACCAAGGGCACCTTCGACGAGTTCTCCAAGCACGCCTTCACCAACCAGCCGGTCCACCTCAGCCTCAAGGACGCCGATCTCGACACCAGCCCGGCCGCCGAGTCGGTGACGGTGCGCGTCGTCACCCGCTACCTTAGCGACGAGGTGACCGGCGACGAGGCCAAGGCCGATCCCTTCGCCGCCAAGGCCGGCACGGAAGGGCCGACCTGGCGCATCCGCGACGAGGTGACGGTCCGCCTGGTCGAGACCGCGCCCGACCAGGAGGGCAAGCCGGCCGCCGGCCCGGTGCGCAGCGGCCACTTCACCGGCTCGGTACCCCTTGAGGCCCAGGCGACCTCCGGCGAGGTGTCGAAGACCGATGACAGCCTGGTCGCCGTCACCGGTGACGAGGTCGCCGCCTTCTACACCGACGAGTACGTGAAGCAGGACGGCGCCTGGAGGATCCGCTTCACCGGCTACAAGCGCACCTGGGAGGAGGTCGAGTCGCGCCGCGACCGCCCCGGGCTGCGCCTCACCGCGAGCTGGTTCGAGACCGACGGCCGCAGCGAGATGTGATCACGAGCGCGCGGCGGGCTCCTCCACGATGCCAGCGGCGGGCCTCGCGGGCGACTCGAGGGGTCGCCGCGGGCTATCGTGCGTGGCCCCCCGCTCGCGCGCGGGAAGACAGGAGGAACGCCGTGTCCGAGGAGCAACGCCCCCCGACGCCGGTGGTTCCGCACTGGGGCGACGGCGCGAAGGCCTGGGGGCAGGAGGCGTGGGAGCAGAAGCGCCGTCTCGCACGGGCCATGCGCCTCGTGATCGAGCGCCTGGTCCCGAGCAACGCGCCCGCCGACGAGCTGCGCCGCGCTGCCGAGGGGCTCGAGCGCTACGCCGAGCGGCTCCGCGCCCACCCCCGGCTCAAGCACTTCCACGGCTACGCGGAGTCGGCCAACGCCGGCGATGTC
>Ga0101944_10002596_pt1 | contig 28453 bp, 29 predicted proteins | sample DewCreD2012metaG_FD_75245 | JGI IMG/M metagenome (GOLD analysis project Ga0101944, IMG submission 75245) | Hot spring sediment bacterial and archeal communities from British Columbia, Canada, to study Microbial Dark Matter (Phase II) - Dewar... ... | reverse complement strand
GAGAAGCTCGGCGCAAAGGAGCCCGGCTGCTGGGGATCGTGAATGTCGTGGGAAGCTCGATCTCAAGGGAGACGGAAGCCGGGGTTTACAACCACGCGGGCCCGGAGATCGGTGTGGCCTCCACAAAGATTTTCATCAGCCAACTCACCATTCTGACCCTCATGGCCCTTCTCCTGGGCCGGCATCAGAAACTCTCCCTCACGGAAGGGGTCGAGGCGATTCATGCCATGAGTGCTCTGCCGGATCAGGTCAGGAAGGTCCTTTACCAGGACAACCACATCCAGGCCATCGCGGAGAAGTATGTCCATTGCAGCAACTGGCTCTTTCTCGGGAGGAAGTACCAGTATCCTATTGCGCTGGAGGGCGCGCTGAAACTGAAGGAGATCTCCTACATTCATGCCGAGGGGTACGCAGCCGGAGAAATGAAGCACGGTCCCATTGCCCTGATCAATCCGGAAATGCCCACCGTGGCGGTGGTTCCCAAGGATTCCATGTACGAAAAAATGATCAGCAACATTCAGGAAATCAAAAGCCGCAGGGGGCCTGTCATCGCGATTGCCACAGAAGGAGACGAGAAGGTCAAGGAGATGGCCGACGAAGTGATCGAAGTCCCGGCCACGCTCGAATACCTGTACCCCATTCTGACCGTGGTCCCTTGTCAACTCCTGGCGTACCACTGCGCCAGGTTCCTGAACAGGGATATTGACAAACCCCGCAACCTTGCAAAGAGCGTCACGGTGGAGTAGGGATCGCGAGGAAAGGGGTGCAGCGAGCCTCGGGCCACAAGATAAACTTAGGGCTGTATCGAATCACCAAAGCGGCGGCCAGGATGTTTCTGGCCCTTTTTTTTGAGATCCACGCGGAGGGGCGTGAAAACCTCCCCCAGAGAGGTTCCTTCATCCTTCTTCCCAAGCACCAGCGCTGGGAGGATATTCCGCTCCTGGGCCTGGCGGTGTCCCGGCCGCTCTATTATGTCGCCAAGATCGAGCTCTTCCGGAGTCCTCTTTCAAGCTGGTTTGTTTCGTCTCTGGGAGGGATTCCCCTGGACCGGCAACGGCCTTTGGCCACACGAAAATCGATTCGAACCATGGTGGATCTTCTGAGAAGGGGAGAGGGGCTGGTGATTTTCCCGGAGGGGACCTACTATCGGAACCGCATGGGCTCAGGGCATGTGGGGCTTATTCGCCTGACCGCTTGTCAGGTTAGGGTCCCTTTGATTCCCGTGGGCATCCGGTATTCGCGAGAGGGCCTGCGGAGAAGAGTAGACATCCGGTTCGGCCACACGATCCCCTGGGAGTCCTCGGATAGGCCTGAAGTATTCCTTGCCTCCGCCATGCAGGGCATCAGGGCCCTTACCGGGTTGTAGACAGGCCCTGTCCATCCTTTGAATCCTGGACTCTTGCGATCAGCACTTTGTCTACCCGGCGGCCGTCCATGTCGACCACTTCAAAGCGGAAATCCTTCCAGTGAAAATGCTGCCCCTCCCTCGGGATGCCTCCCAACTGGGTCATCATGAAACCGCCTACCGTGTGGTAGTGTCCGGATTCCTCGTCAGGGAAGGTCTCGTCCAGATCGAGTATTTCTTTAAGCCTGTCGATGATCAGCAGACCGTCGACGAGCCAAGAGCCGTCCTCGCGGACGGTCACCTCCGGTTCGTGAGGCTCATCCTTGGAGGGGAGTTCTCCCACGATGGCTTCGAGGATGTCCCTGTCCGTGACCAGGCCCTGGATGCCGCCGTATTCGTCGGTGACAAGCGCAAAGTGAGTTCCTTCTCTCCTGAAAAGCTCGAGCACCTTGAGCGCCGAGGCGGTCTCCGGAACGAAGAGAGGAGGCTCCAGGGCTTTTCTGATGCTGATGGACTGGCCGCTGAGAGCCTGCTTGAGGATCCCTTTTGCGGAGACCAATCCCAGGACATTATCGAAACTTCCCTGGATGATCGGAAAGCGGGAATGGCGGCTGTCCATTATTTTGCTGCGAAGGGTTTCCAGTGTGTCCCCGACATCAATCCACACCATCTGGCTCCGCGGCGTCATGTAGGTCCCGATCGGCCGCTCGTCCAGGCGCAGCACGCCTTCAATCATATCCTGCTCGGATTCCTCGAAAACCCCCAGGGCTGTGCCTTGTTCGACGAGGATCTTGATCTCCTCTGGGGTGACGTTGGGCTCTTTGGAGGGTCGGACCCTGAGAATCTTCAGCGTTATTTCGGTGGAGGCACTGAGCAGGCGTACGAGGGGGGAAGTGAGCAGGGAGAGAAAACGCATGGGCGCTGCCACAGCAGAGGCGATTCGCTCGGGGTGCACCAGAGCGATTCGTTTTGGCGCAAGCTCGCCCAAAACGAGAGAAAAAAACGTGATCCCCACGACGACGATCCCCACCCCGAGGATGCCCCCATAGGGTGCGAGGGCTGGCACGCCGATGGCAAGATGCTCGATTTTGTGGGCCAAGGTTGCGCCTCCGAAAGTTCCTGCCAGGATTCCGACCAGGGTGATTCCGACTTGAACCGTGGCGAGAAACCGGTTGGGGTGGGCCGCCAATTCCAGAGCCGCAGCCGCGCCTCTGTCTCCTGAATTCGCCGAGTGCTGTAACCGGGCTTTTCGTGCCGCCACAACGGCGATTTCGGACATGGCCAGAATGCCGTTCACGCCGATCAGCAAAAAGATCACCATGGTCTCCAGAGCAAAATTATTCAAGGGACGCTTCTCCTTTCCTTTTCAGGGGAACTTTTTTTAGGGCCTTTAACGCTCGTAGGCATAACTCCAAGTCTCTGTGAGCACGTCGTCTCCCAGTTTGAGAAAGGCCCGGAGTTCCACCGGATCTTTTCCCTTGGAGGGATCTTTGTGCGGAGAAATCGATTCGTCCATAACGATCTGAAACACGAGGCGCCATCCGCCAGTGACCCTGTTTTTAAACACCTGCTGTTCCAAAACCTTGGCTCCCGGGCCTACGGTTATGACGCTCTCTAAGGTCTTGTTCTCCGGAAGGGCTTCGAGGTGGGTACCGACAAAATCAATGACAAAGAGTCTGGCGGCTTCCATTTTGGCCCTGGCCATCCTTGTGGCCGCCACCCGTCCGGCCGGGGGTCGCGGACTGCTTGAGGAGGAGTGCCAAAGCATTTGGTAGGCAAAGGAGAGGGGTTCTCCCTTCCGGGGGAGTCTGGCAGGCACGAAAAAGGCGACGATATTGTCGTAAACCTCCTTGTCGGTCGGAATCTGGATCAGTTCCACGTGCCCCTCGCCCCAGCTGCCCAAAGGATGGATCCAGAGGCTGGGGCGGTTTTCGTAGTGGCTTTCAAGATCCTGGTAGTGATCGAAATCCATGTCCCTTTGACAAAGGCCGAACCCTTTGAGATTGTCGGCCTGAAAGGAGTTGACGAACAGGGTCTTGGGATTGACCAAAGGCCGCCAGATCCACTCGCCTGTTGCCGTGGCAATCATGAGACCGTCCGAGTCGTGGACCTCGGGCCGGAAATCATCCATGATTTTGGCGTAGGAGTTTTCGCCGTGGTGAAACATGCTGGTGATGGGAGCGATGCCGAGTTTTGTTACCGGTTTGCGTAGAAACAGGGTGAGTTCGACATCCATGACGGTTTCTTTCCCCGGACGGACGACAAACCGATAGGCTCCGGTTACGCTGGGACCGTCCAGAAGTGCGTAGAAGCGGATGTCCTTGGCATCGGGTTGCGGTTCATGGATCCAATATTTCCTGAAATCCGGGAATTCTTCTCCAGAGGGAAGCACCGTGTCGACGGCAACACCCCTGGCCGACAGACCATAGTTCATGTTCTGTCCAACGGCTCTGAAATAGCTCGCTCCGACGAAAACAGCGACTTCATCGTGATAATCCGGCTTGTTGATGGGGTGATGAATCCGGAATCCCGCAAAGCCTAGATTGTCCGGCACAAGGGCCTCTATTTCTTTCGGGTAGGTGAAGAGCTCTTTTGAAAAAGGGATCGGTTTCACTTCCCCCTTGGGGCTGATCGTGTAAAGTGCAACCGTTCGATCATAATAAAGCCCGGGGTGAAAGAACTGAAGGGTGAACGGGAGACCTTCCTTGCGCCAAAAAGACCGCTCAGGCTTGAAGCGAATGTTGCGCCAACGGTCATAGTTATCGGCCAAGAGAATATCCGGAACTTCTCCTTTTGGGCTCTTGTAAGGTTTTTTTGACAGCTCTTCCGCCTCCCGTAAGATGTTCTGGAAAGAGAAGGTGTTTCCAGACGCAAAAGCATCTCCCCGCGCAACACACCCGCCAAAAGTGAAGAAGGAGATCAAGGAAAGGAGCAGGAGAGCTTTTGTGCCAGATCGCGTTATCATTCCTTTTGCCCGATATTTCATCCGATTCTATCCTCCATAATGCCTCTCAAGATGGTTTCCTCTCTTAGCCTAACCTTTTTGGGTAGCTCATGGCAATCCCTCTGCGAAGCGCATGGTCTCAAAAAGCCGGCTGCAAGAATAGCGCAGATTCAAAGCATCGGAAACCTTCATTGACAAAATTTGTCCGATTTTGCCTTCTTTCCGCAAAAAATGGGGCGAACATCACTGCTTTGATCGGCGCATAGCAAGGGCAAGCGAAATACCCTGGGCCTGGGGTCCTATGCGTTCTTCCTTTACTTGGAATCCGTGCTGATGAAGCCTGCAAAATACAAAAGGAACCGATTCGTCTGTAATTCATCGAAATCAGAGAATATTTCCGAGAAGGATCCAACGTCCGCGCAGGCAATCAAAAGGGGCGGTCTTTAATGGGCTTTCACGCTGCTTTTGAGACCAGCCATGGGATCGAAAGGTCGCACGAATTGGGTGTATTTTGGTCCGGGAGTTGCATGTTTTGTATGCGTTAAACTCAAGGGGCCGGCTTTTATGCCGGCTAACCACGTGAGGCCTTTAAGTTCTTGTCGAAAACGGTGGGCAGTCCCAATTGGATAGGGGTGGAGGATGTCATCAGCTCATGAAAAAGTTCGATCGAAAAGCTTGGCTTCCAAAGATTATTTTTGTTTTGAAAGCGGTGGTGAGGCAGTTGAAAACCGGAGTGAATTGTTGGGCAGCCACCTTGTGCATTCCCTGCGATGTCTTATGTTGGGTACAGTACTCACAGGTATGGTTAAGAGAGCAATACCATGAGACTGGAAACGGTATTTGGAGAAGGGATCTTGTACAATGAGAAGGGCATCCCTGGCCATCCTCTTGGTCTTTGTGCTGACTCAAAGCGTTTGGGCTGAGAGCTTCGAGGAGGATAGGTTTTTCCAGGAACTCGTTGCGCAGATTTCGTACGAAACATTAAACAGCGAATATGACGAGGCAATCGCCAAAACCCACAACCTGATCCATGCTTATCCCAAAGAGCCTTTCCCGCGTTTTCTTCTCACCACCATTTACATGTACATAGTCCGGTCCTACTGGGATTTCCCTGTCGACGACCAGTACGCTCTCTACAAGAAAAAATTCTCAAGTGCAGCGGCGGAGGCCAAGAAAGCCTGTGACGAGTATCCTGTTCAAAACGCCACGACCTATTTCCTGAGAGGAATGGTCCTGGGGGCAGAGGGGATGGTGCATCTCCAGGACAAGGAGTGGTTGAATTCCTATTCCAAGGGCAAGGGCGCGGTTGCTGCGCTGGAAAAATCGCTGGAGCTGGATCCCACCAACTATGACGCCTATCTTGGTCTGGGTATGTTTGAATACTATTGCTCGAAGCTTACGGGCGCCGTCAAGATCCTCGCCTGGATCATTGGGTTCAGCGGTAACAGTGAAAAAGGAATCGAGTATGTGACTAAGGCGATGACGCATGGCAAATATGGGGAAGGCCCTGCCAAGGTTTTTCTTGCCTATGCCTACATAGAATATGAGGACAAGCTCGACGAGGGGATGGAGCTCGCCAAAGCTCTCCGCAAACAGTACCCTAGGAATTTCAATTTCATCGAATACATCTTGCGGGCGGCCAGGAAGCTGCCTCCGGAAAGGGCGACGGAGGGGCTTGCGTGGATCGACACCTATGTGAAGACCCCGAACTGGAAGGAGGAGGTCATTCTGTTTGTCCCCTTCAATCTTGAAATGGTCGATTACGTTGAGGCAAACCTGCATCTGGCCAGGAACGACTATGCCGCGGCCCGGATCCTCCTGGAACCTGTGTCAGAGTGCAGCCACCACGTGGATGAATTCACGACGGAAGTGAATCTCACCCTGCTTTATGTGTATTCCAAGACCGCAAACCACGAAAAGGCCAGGGAAATCTACTCTCTCATCATGAACCACAAATCCATCAACAATTCTCATACCAAAGCCAAAGACATTTTCAGAGGTTAAAGCGCGAACCTTTATTGGTAACAGTTTAGCTCTTTGAAATAATGACAGTAAAGGGCCCCGGGGGTCTCTCTAAAAACAGAACAACGAAGATGCCACACCCCCTTGGCTGGCTTTGGGCCATGGGTGAGGCGGGCGGAGGGCCACCGGGCAACTCGCCATCGAATTCCAACGGACAGGTACCGAGGAGACTTCGCCGCCCGCCTTTGCTACCCCTTCTCTGTGGAGTCTTTCCCGCACACTCTTCGTTTTCTGTTTTTAGAGAGACCCCCAGGGCCCAAGCCATGCATTTCAAAGAGCTAAACTGCTACCTTTATTGAAATATGACCTTCAAACCGATGTGCTCGGTCAGAAGGGAGGACATGCTGTTGAGGCGGCCGAGAATGTTCCGGCGATCGGGGATCATCTTGTTTTGTTTCATGAACGCGACGGCCTTGGGCTTGAACTGAGCGCGCAGCTCTGCATGCATGTCTTTTCCCTGGAGCCAATCCACCAAAGCCACAGTCCCCGAGACCTTTGAAATGAATTGCAGGGATTCCAGGTCAACGGCGAAATCAAGTTCTTTGGCAGGCGGGAGAGTGACGAACATCTGCTGATCTCTCAATTGGATCGAGTCCTTGGTCAATTCCTTCATGTCCATGCCGTAGTAGAGCGTTGCCGTCCCGATGAGATAGCCCTCGCGCTGACCAAGGAGGATGTTGTTCTCAGAAACGGACACGACGATCTGCGAAACAATCCGGTCAGTGACCAGAAAAACCATGGCATCGCTTTGCAGGAGAGTGAGGGTTTGTTTTTCAACTCGATCCCATTCAAAGACCGCCCTCAGCGACTTGAGAAAGGGGAGGGCGATGTAAGTTCCCGCAGCCCCGATGCAAAGGCAGATGACAACGATAAAAGTCGTCTTCAGAGTTTTCATCTTCAATCCCCATGACCTAACAGGAGACGACCCGTAATAGGATGAAAAGCACGATAATCGCACCTAAGATCAAGAGGATGATCGGAATAATGCCGGCCGAATCCCTGAGAAATTTCATGATCACACCTCCGCAATGCACCAGAAGTTGAAGACTCTCATGCGTCCCTCAGAAGACGACTGCCAGCCCACTGGTCCGCTCAGCCATGGAGCCTTAAGTGAAAACCCTTTTGCGTGAACCGGATGCTCCGGATGAGAAGTCCCTTGATCATGAAGCTCGAAGCAGGGATTCTTCAACACGTTGGGGTACTTCTATGGGCGCAAAATAAGAAGATGGATAGAGATAATCCTCTCCGCTCTCATCGATGATTCGTATGTCACCATCAGCAGCCGCATCCTCATCCGGAACCACACGATAAATCTTATGCAGCTCCAATGATGCCGGATAGTCTTGATTATTGATGCAAACCACAAATAGTGGCGACGAAACCTTTGATCTTTTCATGAGTCACTCCAAGTATCTCTTGCGTTTGAATTCTTTCCTACCGATGCCGTGAGCTTCATACCAGTGAAGCTCGGCCAACCGGATTCTCCCGGTTCTCAAACGAATGCGGGCAATGCCTTTCATCTTTCGCCAGTTGCCATGGCCATAGATCTTTTGCAAACGCGGCAGATCCCTAATCCCTGGACCCTTTGCCATGGTTTCGACTTCACTAATTTCACCGATTATATCGAAATCCAAGTCATTTTCCCATTCAATTGATTCTCAGGACTACATGTTTCCTTGGTTCGGGAGACTCTGTAAGAGTAAGAAAATCTCCGAGCAAAGGATTTGGGCCTGCGTTGATTTGTGCCTAACACAAATCCAATTCATACCACGTCCTTCTGCAACCTGTCCGCAATCCAGACTTTAATGATGGATTGACGGGTCACTCCAAGGCGCCGTGCCTCTTTGTCCAAGGGCTCGATCATAAGCTCCTCTTCCCTGGATCGCAGGACGGAGATGATCCGAATGTTTTCCTGGCGGTAGGCTGCAATTTCTGATCTAAAATCTTATCAAATAAAGCGTTTGGATTGCACTGAAATCTTGAATCCCTTGGGGTCCACTCCCCGTGGCTTGCCGCGAATTCGTCATAGCGGCAAAAGCCGGTATCCGGAAAGCCCGACTGGATTCCCCCGTATCCAGTACGGGGCAGGCTGTGTCAAGCGCGGAATGACGGGCCAGAAGAGAAGACGATATCCCCCGGTGCTAGCGGCGGTGTCGTTCATCCTGAATGCGTTACATTCGCGGCAGCATCTTGTTGCGGTGCTGTCATTCCTGCTGAAGGGAGCCTGTCACCGCGAAAGCGGGGAGCGGTAATCCAGTGTTAGAGTACTTTTAGGACACCCGCCTGCGCGGGTGTGACTTTTGGAAGGCTAGCTTAGATGCCCCACAGCTTTCTGCGGAGAGATTCATTTCACGCGAGCGGCAAACTTGATTGGGCTTTGGTCCTTTCATCGTGATATCGGACAACGGGCGATGCGAAATGGCTTCCCATCGTTTGAACGAGTCGGCACGCGGAGAACCCTTGGCTCTTGGAATCGTATTCCCTGATCCATTGCCCGATCCGATTTTTTTCCTTCTCCTCGTAAGGATAGGAAAGGCGAATCGGTTTCATTTTGATCCTGTGAGGCTTAGGGGTGAGCCTCGCCCGGTAGCAGTTCTGCTTGCTGCAGAGTGTTGAGTAGAGGCGATCCGCATGGAAGCTGCGCAAGAGCCTCTTGGACTCTTTTGATTTCGGGTCCAGGGCTTTCCCTTCGATGACCAGCCTGACGCCGCTGTGCGTCTCATACACTCGGATTCCGAGCCCTTGGAGATCAGGCTTCTTGAGTCGCTTCCCGACAAACTCGAGAATGGCCCGTTTCTTCTCTTCTTTGGAACGGATGCGCCGGAAGATCTGCCAGATGCGAAACACTGGTTCATCGATATCGACGAAGATGCAGGACGTTGAATTCAGGACTTCTGCTCCATAGCGATTTCGAGTGACAACATCCCGGTCTTCGATCCACAGGAGAGGCTCTTCCCGAATGTCTGCCTCGTAATCAGAGCCCTTGCCCCTTTCTTTGCCGGCGATGCGCCGCTTGACTGCCTCAAGGCGCTGGTGCCCGTCATTCAGCGCATCGCTTTCGGAATGATTCGAACCGCCGAAGCAGGAAATGGATTTCTCGACGCCATCGATAAGAACCGTGGTCTCCGCAATGTTCCAGAACTTGAAAACTCGCATATTTCCCTCAGGCCCGGCGCTTGACTCTGGCAAGGGTGTTCCTTACCTCTTGGCAAATCGGACTTGCTTTTCAGTAACAACCAGAAAGGAGTCAGATATTCTGCTGGAATAATTCTGTAGAAGGCGATTCAGGACGAGGATTTTGGAAGCAGGTCGTTCATCTTCAAGTCGAAGCAATATGACGACCTTGTGGAGGCGGCCGTCTCGATACACTTTGTCCCCGAAATCCTTGTCATTTGTGATCAGAATCCTGTTTTCATCAAGAGCCTTTGAGATGATGCTTTCGTCATCCATTCCTCTGGCGTCATCGAATACAGAAAAAACGTGATGATCTTGCTCCCTTAACCAAGACGCTACGGCAGGTCCGGTGCACTCATAAACCAGAAATCTCATCAAAGGGACTCCGCTTCCAGAGGCATAAACTCTGTCTCTTTGAGCGCTTTGGTTGCGAAAAGGAAGCAAGCTCGGATATCCTCTTCAGTCAAGCCTCTGTATTCATCGAGAATCTCCTTCTCGGTTGCTCCGTGGGCCAGCAGACTGAGGATGAAATCCACGGTCAAACGAGTTCCCCGAATGACCGGTTTTCCCACCATAATTCTTCGATCCAGGATGATACGATCGAGTAGCTGATTATCCTTCATCGATATTCTCCTCTCAGCAAATAGGAAAGCAGAATTTCGGTGAACATGAAAGCGTGCATTTGGAGGCAATGGGTATCACACGTGACGGATCAACCTCACGGCTCGTCCTTTTGCAGCCTGTCCGCAATCCAGACCTTGATGATGGATTGACGGGTCACTCCGAGGCGCCTTGCCTCTTTGTCCAATCGCTCGATCATCCAAGCAGGAAAATCGACATTCACCCGCCTCTGTTCTTGTCCATGTCTCTTGGCTCGAGACAGATCGAGGTATTTTGTAACATCCTCTCCCTCGTCAAATCTCTTATCGAATTCCTTAGCCTTCATAAATCTCAATCTCCTCTCTCCTAGATCGCCGCACGGAGATGATTCGGATCTTTATCACCACGACAAGGCACAATCTAGGACCAAAGATCATCAGCCGTTTTATCAAGGAACAACTATCGATGTTCATTGACCTTTCTTCCTATACCAACTGCCAGGCAAAAAGCAATCCTTGCTCATCTTATCCAATTATGGGATATTTGCCGTCGAATGACATAAGAAACTCTTTTCATACGAATTGTCCCCGTTGGGTGCATTGTGGAAGCGATCCAAACGCTGGGTTGAGTTGAGAGAATGGATGCGGGGCATAAGATCATAGAAGTCCTTAAAAGAGGAATAGAAGACAGAGTCTTCCCAGGAGCGGTGGCGCTTGTCGCAAGGCAGGGAAAGATCTTCTTCTTTGAGCATATCGGGTATCGTGCACTGGTGCCTGAGCGTGCGCCAATGAAAAGAGACACCATTTTTGATCTCGCTTCTCTCACAAAGGTCTTTGCCACGGTGCCGACAATCATGAAACTTGTGGATCAGGGGAGAATCGCCCTAGATGATCCTCTTTCGAAGCTTCTCCCGTTGGCAGACCTCGACGAGAAAAAGGAGCTTACCCTCCGGCTGCTACTGACTCACTCTGCAGGGCTGATTGATTGGAAACCGTTTTATGAGATGCTTCGCGAGCGCCCATTGAAGGAGAGAAAAAGGCTATTGAGGGAGTGGATCATTCAGGAGCCTTTTGCCTATGAGCCAGGGAAAGGGAGTCTTTACAGCGATCTCGGGTTCATGCTTCTGGAGTGGGTAATTGAAGAGCAGACAGGAGAGACTCTACCGGAGTTTGTGGAAAAGAATTTCTATGAACCTCTGGGGCTAAAGCGGACCTTCTTTTCCCCCTCCCCTTTGTCCCCTCCCGCCAGGGGAGGGGAGGATAAAGGAAGAGGAGATAATCCCCCCTGGCCCCCCTTTAGCAAAGGGGGGAAAGAAAATGGACGGGGAGGGGAGAGTGATGGTAAAGGCGCGAGGATAAATAAAGTGGAGGGGGAGGGCAGAGAACTGGATTCCCGCCTGCGCGGGAATGACAAACCCATTCTTGCGAGCAATGGAAAGGAATATGGCAAAGAAGAATTTGCGGCGACTGAGGAGTGTCCGTGGAGGAAGAGGGTGCTGCAAGGGGAAGTGCACGATGACAACGCGTGGACCCTTGGCGGATACTCGGGGCACGCAGGGCTTTTCAGTAAGGCTGAAGACATCTTTGACATGGCAAACATGTTCAGAGAACACTACTTGGGCACAAGTAAGGACTTCTTTAAGCCGGAAACGGTGAGGGAGTTCTTTAGAAGGCAGGATATTGTCAAGGGAAGCGACTGGGCGTTAGGATGGGACACGCGAGCATTGGAGGGGAGCAGCGCCGGAAAATATTTCTCACGTGACAGCGTAGGGCACACGGGATTCACGGGAACGTCAATCTGGATGGATCTTGAAAAGGATGTGATTGCCATACTGCTCTCGAACAGGGTGCATCCAAAGAGAGACAACGACAAGATCAAACAGTTCAGACCCGTGTTTCATGATGCGGTGATGGAAGCATTGGGGCTGGTTGATTAGCCACAGACCCACACAGACTTTTCGGCCGAGCGACCTGCTCGGCCGAAAGAGGTTGGGTGGCAGAGAATAGATGATGTCCGTGTGCGTCTGTGGCCAATTCCAATGGAGGCTTCGCGTCATGGCCGAAATCAAGAGCACACTCGACATTATCATGGAGAAGGCCAAGAAGTTCTCTGTGACCGAAGAAGATAAGCAAGCCTTTAAACGGCAGGAACTGGAAGGCAAGATCAAAGGCCTGTTTCAAAAGACAGTCGACGGTATCTTTGATTCCGAGAGGTTTCAAGTCGAGCTGGCCGGTCTCCGCACAAGAGACAAAGACCTGGCAGACCCGATTCTCAAAGAAGAGCTTGTCACGCGCATCGAGGTCGGTGCGAATAGTGCAGCGCTTCTGGGAATGCTGGATCATGTTGCAGGCGCGGCATCAGCGGCGATTAAAAAAACCATGGCGGATTTTGAGAAGAAGGCGGAGAAAGAAAAGGAATCGCGGCGAAAGAAGCTGTTAGAGAGCTTCAAGAGGATAGGAATCTCCGGTTCTGCCGTTCTGCCCAATCTGGATGCCGATCCCGAGTGGCTTCGCACGCGGTCGGAGTTAAAGAGGGAACTGCACGAGGAAATTAAAGAGCGGTTGAAATCCCTCCCGAGGTCATGATAGAAAACCTGAACCTGTTGTCACCGTCCACCCTTCGATACCCGGGTCGCCTTTGGCGCAGCCAAGGCGGGTGAACCTCAGGGTGAATGGTTGGTCGATGCAGGGACAAGGGCTTTTTCGGGGTTGCCATTTACCGTGAACCTCGCACCTTGTACCCTGCCTTTGCTGCCGTGCACCCTGCACCCTGAACCTTTATTCACTTGTCACTCGTTACTCGTCACTTGTCACTTCTTATATATTGATCACCTTATCCGCCAACTGCATGGCCGTGACAATGTCCAGCATGTTCGTTGTCACTCCAACCTCTTTCTTATCGAGTAAATTGAAGTGATTCAGGCAAGTGCCGCAGACCAGGATGGTCAGGCCTTCTTTTTCATATCCCTTGAGGATCTCGAGCACCTCAGAGCCTTCGATGGTGAGCTTGACGCCATTATTCACAAAGACCAGGCGCCAGAGTTCATCGCCCATTTCCGCCAGGGTTTTGATGAAACTGAGGATCAGTTTCTTGCCTAGCTCATCGTCGCCAAAGCCCATTCGATCCGTGGCAATCATGACCAGGATCTTTTTCTTTTCCGCATCAGGCTGAGGAGCGGCAGAGGGTCCTGAGGCAGTCGCTCCAGCTCCCCTTGTTCCGGTGATGTAAAAATCGGTTCCCTTTTGTTCCACGGAGACTTCGAACTTCTGGGTTCCCAGGAAACGGGAGACATTTTCCTTGGCAGCCTGGTTGTCTACAATGACGTTGATTTCTGAGAGGTTTTCCTTTTCGATTTTCTGCTTGGTTTGCAGAACCGGGGCAGGGCAGGCCAGCCCGCGGCAATCCAATTCCACTGACATAAATCACTCCTTTCATCTCCTCACCACGGAGGCAGAGAGGTCACTGAGAATACTAGGGCTCAAAATCTCCGCATGGCGGAGTCTTACCCCGCGGAGCGGGTAAGAGCGTTGGCGGCGAGCCATGATGGAATAATGAACTCGTTCATGATTCCATCGAAGTCTCGCAGCCAACCATTCTGAGCCCCATCCCATGCAATTCCGCCGGGAACGGTAATGGGTATGAGTTCTCTGAGAACTCTGCGTCTCTGTGGTGATAATGTTATTCGACGATGATTCTTTCTTTGGGTTCGGAGATGACTTCGCCGACCAGGGCAGCATCCTGAACTCCCTTCGCCTTGAGTGCCTTCAACAACTCAGCCGCTTTTTCCGGAGCCACACAAATCAGAAGGCCGCCCGATGTCTGCGGATCAAACAGCACGTCTTGCAGGATCCGGTTTACCGTTGGCGCAAAATCCACCATGAAAAGCCTGAAGTCCCTGTTCCTATAAGCGCCCGCAGGGACCAATCCCATGGCCGCGTATTCCAAAGCTTCTGGATACACAGGGACGCTGTCGGCCTTGATCCAGACACCATAGCCAGAGCCTGACACCATCTCTGCAAGGTGGCCCAGGAATCCGAAGCCGGTGATGTCCGTGCACGCATGCACGGGATAATCCTCCATGACCTCTGCCGCAACCTTGTTGAGAGTTGCCATGGCCCGAGTCACTTTATCGATAACCTCCTGGGAGGCAAGGCCGCCTTTGATCGCCGTCGCCACAATCCCGGTGCCGACGAGCTTCGTCAGTATGAGGCGGTCTCCGGCTCTTAGATTCCTTTTCGTGAGAACCCGGTCCGGGTGGATGTAGCCTGTGACGGAAAGGCCGTATTTGAGTTCCGGGTCCTCCACGGTGTGGCCGCCCACCAGCACCACTCCGGCTTCGCGCATCTTGTCGAGCCCGCCTTCAATGATCCGGCGCAGGACGGAGATGTCCATGTCTTTGGCCGGGAAGGCGACGAGGTTCATTGCCGTCTTGGGAACGCCGCCCATGGCATAAACGTCGCTCAAGGCATTAGCCGCAGCGATCTGGCCGAACCAATAGGGGTCGTCCACAATGGGGGTGAAAAAGTCCACCGTTTGAATCAAGGCAAGGTCATCCGACACCTTGTACACGCCCGCATCGTCGGCCCGCTCGAGTCCTACAATCAGATTCGGATCCGTCGGCAATTTCAGCCCACAAAGCGCTTTGTCCAGGTCCCCTGGAGCAAGCTTAGAGGCTCATCCGGCCCCTTTCACCGATTGGGTAAGGCGATGGGTTTCTTTTTTAGTCATCTCACTTCATCCTTGCCTGTGAATTGTCAAAGGTAACCTAATGCGGGAACATGTTGAGTTCAAGAGTAAATAAGGACTCACATCCCAATGCTTTGTGCGAAGGTTACGGGGTTAGGTTTCTTTCGAAATCTCTTCCATGGCCTTGGGGATATTCTTTATCACCTCAATAACCTGGGTTGCCGGCGTGGGGTTCGCATACAGGCCGGCCAGCCTGTTGACTCTTGCGGAGAGAACAGCCGCCTCCTCCACACCCATTCCCGAGGCAACCAAGGCCGATACAATGCCTGTCAAGGTGTCGCCGGTTCCCCCGACCGGTTCAAGAGCTTCCACCATAGGGTCATCCACCGTCGCGAGAATCCCCTGACGGGAAGCGATATGGTCTTTTTTCCCTTTTACCAGCAGGCAGCGCGCTCCATTTTCATTCTCATAGGCTTTGGTAATGAGTTCCGGCACCCGGTTCTCTTCGTGGAGGATGAAGCCTCTCGTGTAGAAAGGGTGGGGCGCCTCTTCATCTGCGAGAAAGGCCATCTCTCCCGCATCCGGCGTAAAAAGGTCGTAGGCCCCTGCCTGCCCGCTCATTTTGGCGGCATACATGAAGCCGGCGTCGGCGATGAGGATCGGCCTTGGCTTCATCTCTTCCAGTGCAAAGAGCACCCGGTTGTGCCAATCCACGTCAGGCTGCAGATAGTGAAAGGTCATCACCTTGAAGGTTTTCTTCGGCAAGTGCCTGACGAGATTCTCGTAGAGCCTTCGACTTCCCTTTCCGGTCCCTATGTCGCCCACGAGATAGGTGTAGGGAGGATCGTTTCCCAGCGCTTGCCCTGCCGCGAGAGCGGCGGCAATCAAGGCCGGTGTCCCCCTGTTAACGGGTATTTTTATGCCCTTAAGGAGGAGCATGTTATTTTCAAGGCCCACCTGTCCTTCAAGCAGAGGGAATCCTTCATCAGGAACCGTTCCTACGACCGCGAGCACTGGTGCCTCATCTGTTCATAGGCCAGCTGCAGGGCATAGCCGCAGAGTGTGTGGCCGATGGCTTTCGGTGTGGGAGCCTCCGAAAGACTCTTGCCCACCATCTCCTGTGCAAGAAAGGGAACATCCGGACACCCGCCTCCTGAAACGTTCACGATGGTCAGGGTCTTCTTGTCCACGGTCAGCTTCATATTGGCCGCCCGGATCATGAGGTACTGGCCAAAGTCCTTTGTGTGGAACAGGCTTACGGGCTCCAGCAGGGCGCTCTGAACGGGAACCACCTGGAGGGGCTTCAGCCCCGATCCCTCAAGAATCCTGAGCACATTGAGCTCTTCGATGAGAGGGAACTCGATGACCAAGTCACACCCCGTGCGGATTTCCGGAGGCGGTCCTTTAACGGTCACATCCCAGCCTGCGGCCTTGAGGGCATTCTCCGCACGGATGACCTCGCTCGTGTTTTCAAAAACAAGAATGCCCCGATCCCGGCCCAGCTCTTTGGAGGCCTGTTTTTTTTTCAAGAAACCTAAAAAGGACATCAGGCGTCCTTCTTGATGACAATCCGATAGCCGCCGCCTTCCTCGGCCACATTCTGAATCTGCCATCCCTGGCTGGTGGCGGCGCGTGAAACGTTCTCTTTGGAGGTATCCGTGTCCACCAAGACTTCGATCTGCCCTTTTCCTGTTTTCTTGATCTCCTCCATGGTCATGAGCACAGGCTGAGGGCAACTGAGTCCACGTGCATCAACGATTTGAGCCATATTTTCCCCTCCCTAGACAATTTTTCTTCTCATGGTGAAGCCGATAAAAAGACAAACCAGCAATCCGATGATCACCGCTGCGATGCCGTAAGGCCCGACCCCTGCAGGCGAACTGGCCATGCCGAAATTATGGGAAATGCCCGCTCCGACAATCATGCCCAGGACGAACACGGCCGCATCGCCGTCCCCTTCGCCTGCGAGGAATAGCTGACGGCCGGGACACCCTCCCGCCAGGGCAAAAGCAAGACCGGCCACGACCATGCCTCCGAAGTTCCAGAGGGACATGGTGTGGGCAACAGGCTGCTTGGCAAATCCCGGATGGAATTGTCCTACAATGAGGTTGGTCAGAAAGGCAAAGACCAGCAGGCTGAGGAGTCCTGTAAAGAGATGAGGTTGTCTGAAGAGAATCAGATCGCGAAAGGCCCCCATGGTGCAAAAGCGGCTGCGCTGCGCCAGAAATCCCACGGCAAGACCGATGATGAGAGAGACAGCCAAAGGCGCGTACTGTGATCCCGGCCCCTTGAGGCTGTAGAAAAGAACCCCGCTCTTGGCCTGCTCTGCGATCGGGGGAAATACGATTCGTAGGATCAGGAACGCGAGCATGATCAGGGGTAGCATCCACCCGACGCTGGTGTAAGTTTTTTCTGCACGGCCCAGCGTGTATGCCCCCTTCAGGAAGAGCGTGCCCACCCAGATGCCTCCGATGAGACCTGCTAAACCAAAGATCGCATTCCCATCGCCGGCTGCAAAGCGAAGCAGGGCTCGCCAGGGACAGCCCAAAAACACCAGGGCGCCGATCATGGCGAAAACGCCGAGTACGAAGCGCACGATGGGCGCTGACCCCGCCCTCGGCCTGAATTCTTTGAAGAGATAGGCCGCAATCAGAGAGCCGAGCACGAAGCCGATAATTTCCGGCCGCATGTATTGAACCACATCGGCCCTGTGAAGCCCCAGAGCACCGGCAATGTCCCGGTCAAAGCAGGCGACACAGATGCCCATGTTTCCCGGATTTCCCCACTTCTGCAGGAGTGGCGCGAAGACGCCGATAAAGGCGCCTACGGAAATAATTCCCCAGCGAGTTGCAAAAAAATTTTTCATTTGGCCCATCTGCGATCCTCCTTTGTTCCTTTTTAATGAATACACGGTTTCTAACAACAGGTCCCTCTTGCCGGAGGGATGTCTGTCGTTGCTGGAGCTGAAGGACTTAACACCGACGATCCTGATTCTTCAAAGGCACCCCCCTGATCTTCGGAAGCCTTTGCGCCCGCGCCGTTGGCTTTCGAGGCGTGTGCCAGACTGAAGGTGACGACTGATAACGGATGGTTACGTGGAAGAATGAGGATTCTCGGTCTGGCCCTTTGCCTACCGAACCCGGGTAGAATTCGAAGCGCTGCGTCAGGTGAAACCGATCATATGGAGAGTCTCTTTGAATCCAGTGGACTGAGATCAGAAGCGCCCTATCTAACCCAGATTTTCCCGATTTGTCAAACTGGAAATACCGATGGATCAGAAGCTTTGAGATGGGAGTTTCCGATGAGAGATCTTGGCGCCTCCGATGGGGCCGACGGCGGTCATAAGAAAATCGATAAAGGCGCCACCGAGGGGAGAGACTGTCCTTCTCTTGTCGCGGATGAGATAGAAGTGACGGAACATCGGGATTCCTCTAAGCCTCGCGGCTTTCAAAACCCCGGCCTTCAACTCCGTATCCATGGCAACGGCGGAAAGGATGGAGATGCCGAGCCCTGACTTGATTCCCTCCTTGACCGCCGTGGAACTCCCCAGTCGCGCCACGACGTTGAGAGATTCTATCCCCTTCAGCCCGGCCCTTTGAAGGTGTCGTTCCATGCTTTTCAGTGTCCCCGAGCCGGGCTCTCTTGAAATAAAGGGTTCCGGAAGAACTTCTTGAAGGGGGACCTCTTTTCTCGCGGCCCAGCGGTGGGTGGAAGGCAACGCCAGGACCAGCTCATCCTCCCACAGTTCCTGGCCTGCAAGATCCTTGTTTGCACTCTTGCGGCCGATCACCCCAAGCTCAAAATGGCCGTTCATCACTCGGCTCTCTATTTCTTCCGAATCGGCGACCGTGAGAGCGACCGTGATGTGGGGGTACTCTTTGGAAAACAAACCGATCACCTTGGGCAGGATATACTCACCGGGGATGGTGCTTCCCCCAATGCTGATTTCACCCTGCTTCACGCCCAGGAAGTCCTGAATTTCAAGACAGGCTGTTTTTTTCATTTCCAGCAGCCGCCGGGCGTGTTTGAATAGGAGTTCCCCAGCCTTCGTTGGGGCAATGGATCGACCCATCCGGTCCAGTAGCTTTGTGCCAACCGTGTTCTCAAGGGTCGCTATTCTTTCGCTCACTGAAGCTTGGGCCAGATGAACCGCTTCCCCCGCCTTTGAGAAGCTTCCCAGTTCGACCACGTTGACAAAGATTTCTAGTTGTCGAAGATCAAAGTCAACGGGTGGAACCGATGGGGAAAAGGTTTTTCTCATGGCAAGTCAGTTCTCGCTTGAGTCATTTGTCGCTCTGCGTCTGTCCGCGGTCAGCGGTCGGCCGTCAGCCGTTTTCGCTCAGCACTCAATCCTCTTTGTTTTCTCTCGGCTCTACGCTTAGAGGTATTGAAACCACATCCGTTCTACCTCTGAGAAATTCCTTTCGACGAGTTCTCTCCCGGACACCACCTGTCCATGTCCGGGGAGCAGATGCTCCACGTCGAGTTTCGACAGGCGCCGGATGCTTTCTTTCAAAGCCTGACCGTCTCCACCGGGAAGATCGGTCCTCCCGATGCCCTGATAAAAAATCACATCGCCCGTGAAGAGGGCTTTTTCCTGAGGCCAGTAGAGGCAGATGGAGCCAGGTGAGTGGCCCGGGGCGTGAATGACTGTGAACTTCAAGCCGCCCACCTCCAACTCTCCTTCTCGCAGAAGAAGCTGAGGTTCGAGGTCCGTAATCCCCATGGCGCCGCCGTAATGAGGAGCCAGGGTCTTTATGAAATGCCGCTCTGTTTCATGGAGGGCGATGAGTGTCCGGGAATTGGAGAAAGCGCGGACAGCCTCCACGTGATCCGGATGGGCGTGGGTCAGGATCACAAGATCAATATCCCCAGGGGTCACGGAAAGCCTTGATAGGCGATCCTTCACATTTCCGAAAAGGTGGTAGTGCCCGGGATCAATGAGAAGGTTCTTGGATCCTTTGATGAAGTACGTGTTCGCGTTGTTGGTGTCCGGATCCTGCCATACAAAGGCATGAAGGTCATGCAAGGCTTTCATGGCTTGCCTTGCTCTCTCGCACGGAGTCGATGCGCAGGGCCTAAGGTCGATTGGATGGGGTGCGCATCGTGCAATTTCAGGACATCGACAAGCGAGGTGTTCATGAAAATATCCCTCATCGAGCTGAAGGCCTTTCCCCAGACAGGGCGGATGGCGCAAGTGGCACTGTTTTCACAGCAGGTCGCGTCGGCAAGGCAATCTACAAAGGAGAATTTTGATTCGAGGCGTAAGAGGATCTCCCAGAGGTTGATCTCCTCAGGAGCCCTGGACAGCATGTGGCCTCCCTTGGGACCTCGCACACTGGTGATCAGTTTCGCCTTTTTGAGCGGAATGATCAATTGCTCGAGGTACTTGATGGGGATCTTTTGATTCCTGGAGATGTCAGACATGCTGATCGGGCCTTTACCATACTGTTTGGCAAGCTCCAGCATCAGGCGTGTCCCATAACGTCCACGGGTAGACAATTTCATAGGCCGACCTCAGTATTGATGCAAAAAGACAACCAATTGATTTTGCGATGCAAACTATATACTCTATAGCAAAAAGTCAAGCGTTCCTCCTCAGGATAGCCCCTTTTCTTGACAAAATCCCCAAGGGGCATTACCTAATGCATAACCTACCATACAAGAATAAACTTAGGGAGGTGCTATGCTATGGCCGCCATTTCCAATGACAAAACAGCGTGTCAGCAGACTTGCAAGAAAATAGATGTTCCCACTGAGGAAGAAGTTGCCGCTCTCAATCAGCTTCGATCCATCAAAGATCGACTAAGACAGCTCAGGAAGCAGATATCCGATGTGAGCGCTGGGCTGGTTGCAGGAGCAACACGGGAGGACCTGGCACTTCTGGAAAACCAGGTGGCGGAGCTGAAAGAAGAGTGGCTGGTTTGGGAAGACAAAAGACAGCAGGCTGCCAGAGAGAGGATGATGATTCTGGGCCATGAATCCCCTGGTGCCGGATAAGAATGTATACTCTTCGCGGATCTCCTGCCTCGCGCGATTGGTCTATCTTAATTCCCTCCTTTTTCAGGCGAGTTTCACATTGACCCTTGGACAGCGCTCAACTCGCGATCTTGTGCGTTAGAGTTGGAAGAGAAGCTCAGGGTCAACCCTGAACCTTTCCTGTCCGGGTGACGCTCCACAGTCACGCCCACGGCATCAAACGGGGGTCAAGAAGAAAGAAATAGTCGAAGGGTTGACTTATAGTCGCCATTGTTCTAATGGTTGAAAGGAATTTTCCCAATCCATGGAGGGGTATGACATGAAACGCAGAAGGTTGATTCACTGGTTTGGATTTTTCCTGCTAGTTGCTTTTATCGCCGTCCCCACCCTGGGCGCCTCTCAGGAGCGCAAAAACTATTTTACCCTGGAGAAAAGCATCGCTGAAGCCTTGGCCAACAGCTACAAGATCAAGGCGAGAGCCGAGAGGATCGAGCAGGCGATGGACATCAAGAAGCAGGCAAGGGCGGATTTCTTGCCCAAGCTTGGAACGGCCTACAGTTATACCAGGTTGAGTGAACCTCCGGTGAGCAGGACAAGCATTTTTGGGACCGGGATTCCACTGGTCCTGGGTACAGAGGACAATTACCGGTGGACTTGGTTTTTGAGACAGCCTCTTTTCACCGGATTTGCCCTGATCAGTTCCTACAAACTCGCGGAGTTGGGTATTGACCAGTCCCAGTTGGAATTGGACCTGGAGAAGCTGGACCTGATCTTGCGCGTGAAAGAGGCTTATTTCAATATCCTAGGAGCGGACAAGGCGGTAGAGGTCGCGAAGACGACTGTAGAGTCGCTGACCCAGACCGTGAAAGTGGCCCGCAGCTTTTTCGAAGTAGGGATGATCCCCATCAATGATGTGTTGAAGGCGGAGGTGGAGCTGGCGAATGCCGAGCAGTCCTTGGTCAGGGCTAGGAACAGCGCCCAGACAACACGGGCCTCGTTCAACACGGTTCTGGCCAGAATGGCGGATACCCCCGTTGAAGTAGAGGACATCCTCGTTTTTAAGCCGGAAATCGGAGAATATGCTGAGTATGAAAAAAAAGCGCTTGAAAATCGACCTGAGATTAAAATCCTGGACGTGAATCTCCTTCAGACGGATCAACAGATACGCCTTGCGAAAAGCAAGTACTTTCCTGAAATCTCTCTCACCTACCAATACATCAGCGAAGGGGATGAGGCCTCGGTCAAAGGCAGCCCTTATGTGGATGCAAACCACTGGGAGGTTCTGGCCGTGGCGAATTGGACCTTCTGGGAATGGGGCAAAACCTACTATGCCGGCAGGGAAAAGGAGAGCCTGAAGCGGCAACTCATGGAAACCAAATCGGACGTGGAGGACGGGATTCGCCTTCAGGTAAAACAGGCCACTCTGGATCTTGACGCCGCCGCAAAGAATATCCCGACAACTCTGAAAGGGGTGAATGCCGGCGAGGAGAACTTGCGGGTCAATGAGGAGCGGTACAAAGCGCAGGTGTCGACTATTACGGATCTGCTGGACGCTCAAACCCTCCTCGCGCGGGCGCGACTGGAATACTACCGCGCCCTGTATGATCACAACCTGGCCAAAGCCAGATTGGAAAGGGCATTGGGAAGCTACTGACAAAGCTCCCTCAGATCATTCATTAACGTTGTGATCCATCTATTTCACCTATCGAAGAGGTTTGGGGCCACGGTGGCTCTCGAAGATATTGACCTTCGAATTCGCACGGGGGAATTCGTCTTCATCACCGGGCCGAGCGGGGCAGGAAAAACCACTCTTCTCAGGCTGATCTTCGGTGCCGAGCCGCCCACCGAAGGCCAGATTGTGATCAACGGCATCAACCTCAGCCGCGTCAGCGGGACCAAACTCGATCTCCTTCGAAGAAAGATCGGATTCGTATTCCAGGACTTCAAGCTTCTGAGCCGAAAGACGGTGTTTCAGAACGTGGCTCTGGCCCTCGAGGTGACCGGCGAAAAGGGATCGGTGGTGCGCAAGAAGACCCACCAGATGCTGCGGGCGGTGGGGCTGGCCGCCAAGGAAGAGGCCTATCCCATCGAGCTTTCGGGAGGGGAACAACAAAGAGTGGCCATCGCAAGGGCGATGATCAATGATCCCTTGATTCTGCTTGCGGATGAGCCCACGGGCAATCTGGATCCGGATATCACCCGGGAGATCATGGTCCTGTTCCGAAGCATCAACCTGAGGGGAACGACGGTCGTGATTGCGACCCACAGCAGGGAACTGCTCCGGAACACGGACCAGCGTATCATTGTCCTGCACAGGGGAAAGGCGTTCGAATAGACACGATGATCGCTCAACTCAGGCTCTGGTCCACCTACTTCAAACACGCTTTGTCCAGCATCCTCACCAACCGGCTGATCTATACCCTCAGTGTGGGCACCATTGCTATTTCCTTGTTTATCTTCAGCGCCTTTGTTCTTCTGTCCGTGAACGTCAAGAGCTGGATTCAGGGCTGGGGGCAGACGCTTTCCATATCGGTGTATCTCAAGGACGGCATCGACGAAGAAACCAGGGAAACCATTCGGGCCGCCATCAGTACCCTTCAGGGCGCTGAGATCAAGGGGTACATTTCCAAAGAAAAGGCTCTTCAGGACATGAAGGGGATGCTTGGCTCGCAGGCCGGCTTGCTGGACGGGCTGACCAGAAACCCGCTTCCCGCTTCCTTCGAGGTCGCCTTCCGGAATACCGACAGAAAGAGCTTTGAACCGAAAAGAATCAAGGAGGTTCTGGAAAAGGTCCGGGGCGTGGACGAAGTGCAATACAGCGAGCAATGGCTCGATCAGTTTAAGGGTCTGCTGGACGTGCTGAAGGTGGCCGGTCTCGCCATCGGCGGGCTGCTCTGTGTGGCCGTCCTGTTCATTATCACCAATACGATCAAACTGGCGATTTACTCCCGTCGAAATGAAATAGAGATTTACAAGCTGGTGGGGGCCACGGACTGGTATGTGAAGGCGCCCTTGCTCATTGAAGGAGCGCTCCAGGGTGTGCTGGGAGCCTTGATCGCGCTGGGCGTTCTTTCAGTGATGCACCTGATATTCTCGTTCAAGGTGATTCAGGTTTTCGGATTGCCCCTTATGGATTTTGTGTTTTTGTCCAAGGAGTACACTCTCGGGACCCTGTTTCTGGGATTGTTGCTTGGGCTTTTGGGAAGTCTCATTGCAATCGGGCGGTTCTTCAAGTTTTGAACTCACGGAAGGATGAACAGAAAAAGCCCTATGCCCTTGATCTGCGGCGCACCCTCTTCTGCGTGTTGCTGAGCGCAGGAAGTCTCTCTCTCACCCTTTCCCTTTTTTGCTCCGGGGACGCACGGGCGGTGACCCGCCCTGAAGACAAGAAGCAGCAAATCGAGAAGATAGAAAAAGACTTGAACAGGGAACGCGAGCAGTTCCTGAAATTCGATGAGAAAGAAGAAAGGCTGCTCGAAGAGCTCTCACAGCTGGAAAAGGAGATTGACGGGAAAAGGAAGAACGTCAAAGACCTGGAAGAAAAAGTCAGCCTCATCAAGAAAGATCTGCGCGAGAACCAGGCCAGGGTGATGCAGCTCGAGAAATCCCTTAACGACCTTGAGGATCGCCTGGGCAAGAGACTGGATGCCTTTTACCGTTACGCCAAACGGGCTTATGTCCGGCTTCTCGCCACGGCGGACGGCCTGGACACCTTGAGGAAAAGATTCAAGTACCTGCGAGGGGTCTTGGCGGTGGATCTCTCCCTGCTGCAGGAGACCGCAGACATCCAGAAAATGTACCGGGGAGAGATCTCTTCTGTGAAAGAGAAGCTTTTCGCTCTGGAGCGACTTGAAAAGGAAGAGAGTGAGCGAGTCCGTGCGCTCAAGGAGGATATCGACAGGAAAGTCGTTCTGTTGATGAAGACCCACAAGGAAAAGGAGTTCTACGAGACCGGGGTCAAGGAACTGGAGCTTGCGGCCCAGAAGCTGAGGGAGACCATCACCCGGATTGAGAAAAGGGATGAAAAGAGGACGGAAATTCCTTCCGATTTCGCGAGCTCCAGAGGCAAGCTTCCCATGCCGCTTCAGGGCAGGATCCTGAAGGAGGAGCCTTTGTCCCAGGGAGGTTTGAAGGGGATCACTCTTGAGGGGCGCCCCGGGGCGGAAGTGAGAGCGGTTTATGCGGGACGGGTCGATTTCTCAGGGAGTCTTAAAGGGTATGGGGAGATTATCGTGATCAACCACGGTTCTCGATATTTCACGGTTTCCGCGCGGCTCGCCCAGAGAAAAAGGGAGGAGGGAGACATGGTCAAGGCCGGCGACGTGATCGGCCTTGTTGGGAGATCAGCCTCCCCAAGGGACGCCAGGCTCTATTTTGAGATTCGAAAGGGGGGAGCCACCCTGGATCCCCTCCGGTGGCTAAAAGTTCATTGACCAGGGACTGCCCTGTGGAGTATCATAAACCCGTTCATCCATCAAGTGTTATCAGGAGCCTTGCCATGCCTCGAAACAACAAGAGATTCATCTTTCAAATCTCCCTGGTCTGCATCCTGATCGGGAGCATTCTCTTTTTCAATGGAAATCGATTCGTGGTGACAGCGGGAACCGGAGATATCTACAAGAACCTCGAACTTCTCACGGAAACGCTCCGCCAGATTGAAAAGAATTATGTCGAACCCCAGGATAGCCAGAAATTGATTCAGGGGGCCATCAAGGGAATGGTGCAGAGCCTTGACCCCCATTCCACTTACCTCACCAAGGAGGAACACCAGGATCTTCTCACGGAAACACGGGGTCAATTCTCAGGGATCGGAATCGAGATTACCGTAAGAGACAATGTGCTCACGGTTGTTTCTCCCATCGAGGGATCACCCGCGTACAAGGCGGGAATCCACGCGGGCGACAAGATCATCAAGATCGACGGAAAACCTGCTGCCGACATGACGCTGCCGGAGGCGGTCAAGAGCATTCGGGGCGAAAAAGGAACAAAGGTCACCTTGACCGTCATGAGGGAGGGGGTCGAAAAGCCTCTGGACTTCACGGTGATCAGGGATGTGATTCCGCTCAAGAGCGTGAGGAGCACCCTGCTGAACCCGAAAATAGCCTATGTCCGGATCTCCAATTTTCAGAGCAAAACGACAAGCGACCTGTCGGCGGAGCTGGAAAAGCTCGAAAACGGGCGCAAGCTGGAAGGTCTGATTCTTGACCTCAGAAACAATCCGGGGGGCCTCCTTTCTCAAGCCATCGATGTATCGGATCTTTTCCTGGAGTCGGGGGTGATCGTGAGCACCAAGGGCAGGGAGTCGTCGCAGGACATGAAAGCGACGGCCCACAAAAAGAAAAGCGACCGGACCTATCCCATCATCGTTCTGGTCAACGGCGGAAGCGCAAGCGCTGCAGAGATCGTTGCCGGGGCGCTCCAGGACAACAAGAGAGCCATCGTCTTGGGAACCAAGACCTTCGGAAAGGGCTCCGTTCAGACCATTATTCCATTGAGTGACGGATCCGGGTTGCGCTTGACCACGGCGATGTACTACACGCCCAACGGCCGGTCGATTCAGGCAAGCGGGATTGAGCCGGATGTGGAGGTGAAATTCATTCCTCCTGTTGAAGAGGAGGGGAAGGACAAGGGCCGCATGGTGCGCGAGAAGGATCTCAAGGGTCACCTGCCCGGAGGCCCCGTTGAGGAAGGGGACGTGGACAAGCGCACGGAGGAAAAGGAGAACGACAAGAAGGCCAAGGAGCTCATTGAAAGGGACAATCAGGTTCGCCAGGCCCTGCAGTTGCTGCAGACCTGGAACATCTTTTCCCATATGAAGACCGGGTCGTAGAAATCGATCCCCGAAGAATCGCGATCGACACCCGGCTTCACGCATGGCATCCCGAGGGAAGAAGAAGGGGAAATCCCGAAAGAAGAAAATCAAACGGCGCACCCTTGCGCTGGCGCTTCTCATAGGAGGGGGGCTGCTGTTTACCTCCCTCTCTTTGTTTCTTCTCCTTGATCGTCCCTCGAAGCCTGTGGCCCGCGATGAGCGATCCTCAAAGACCGTCTCTCCCAAAAAGCATCATTCCGGAGGGGACCAGGGGGGCCGCAGACCTCAGAAGAAGGAGTTGGGAGCGGCGAGCAAGGGCGAGGGTTCCAAAGGCCTGCCCAGGGTCGCCGTGATCATTGACGATGTGGGGTTCGATGCCGAACGGGCAAGGTCTTTCCTGGAGCTCAAGCCTTCCTTGACTTTGTCCCTGTTGCCTACGGCGCCGCAGGCACAGGCGATCGCACGGGAGGCCCTGGCAAAGGGGGTGGAGGTGCTGCTTCATCTGCCCATGGAACCGAAAGAGAGCGACGGCGAAGGCGCAGGACCGGGGGTGTTGCTGGCCAGGATGGGCGAAGAGGATTTCGTGAAGACCCTGAGAGACCATCTGAACCGGATTCCCGGGATCAAGGGGGTGAACAACCACATGGGCTCCCTGCTCACGGAGAAAGAGGACAAAATGGCCTTACTCTTCAGCGAGCTGAGAAGAAGGAATCTTTTTTACGTGGACAGTCGAACGACCCCCCAAACCGTGGCTTCGAAGGTGGCAGCCGACATGAAGGTGCCTATGGCGAGCAGGAGCGTGTTTCTGGACAACGATCTGTCTCAGGAAGCTATGAAGGACCAGTGGGATCGGCTCTTTGCCATGGCCCGGGAACAGGGATATGCCGTGCTGATCGCCCATCCGCACAGGGAGACCCTGACTTTCCTGAGGGAGCACTTGAGAGACCTTCGATCCCAAGTGAGGCTTGTGCGCGTCGCCGACATCGTGAACTGAAGAAAATCTCACCGCAAAGGCGCCAAGAACGCAAAGGATTATGATTTGTAAAACCACAGAAAACAAGGGCTTCAACACTGATGGATTCGTAAGAAGTCGAAAAACGTCTTTTCCGTCATTCCCGCGCGGGCGGGAATCCAGTCTTTTAGAGGTCCTCTGGTTCCCGCCTGTGCGGGGGTGACGCCTTGGGGCATTTTTTACGAGTCCATCAACATTAGTGGATCTTTTCTTTGTGTCTTTGCGGTGAAATAAGAGTCGGAGGTGGAATTGTGAAAGTTCCTTTGCTGGATTTGAAAGCACAGTATGCCACGATCAAAGAAGAAGTTCTGGCGGCAACCCGAGAGGTCTACGACTCGCAGCAGTTTATTCTCGGGCCTAAAGTGAAAGAGCTCGAAGAGAAGGTCGCCGCCTACTGCGGATGTCCCTACGCCGTCGGGGTCTCTTCGGGGACGGATGCGCTGCTGATCTCCCTGATGAGTGCAGGGATCGGCCCGGGGGACCTGGTCGTGACCACGCCCTTCACTTTCTTTGCGACCGTCGGCTCTATCGCCCGAGTGGGCGCGGCGCCGGTGTTCGTGGACATCGACAGGAACACGTACAACATGGATCCGTCGAAACTTGAAGCGACCATGGACAAGCTGGCCGCGGCCGAACGTTCAAGAGTGAAGGCGATCATGCCCGTGCACCTTTTCGGTCAATGTGCGGAGATGGAGCCTATCCTGGAAACCGCGAAGAAGTACAACCTGGTGGTGATCGAAGATGCGGCCCAGGCCATCGGCGCAGAGATCGCGTTCAAAGACGGCGCCGCCAAGAGAGCGGGATCCATGGGCGACTATGGATGCTTCTCCTTCTTCCCTTCCAAGAACCTCGGGGCTTTCGGCGACGGGGGCATGGTGA
>Ga0101944_10002595_pt1 | contig 28458 bp, 20 predicted proteins | sample DewCreD2012metaG_FD_75245 | JGI IMG/M metagenome (GOLD analysis project Ga0101944, IMG submission 75245) | Hot spring sediment bacterial and archeal communities from British Columbia, Canada, to study Microbial Dark Matter (Phase II) - Dewar... ... | reverse complement strand
GGCATCGACCCGCGTGAGGCGGCCCTGTTTATGCCGACGAGCGACGGGCCCTGCCGGTTCGGCCAGTACGCCTCTCTCCAGAGGATCATTCTAAACAAGTCGGGTTACGAGGAGCTCGCCATCCTGTCCCCGTCCGCCCAGAACGCCTACCTGGGACTCGAGGGGGCTCTGCGCAAGGACCTCTGGAAGGCCATCCTGACAGGCGACATTCTGTACAAGTTCTATTGCCGGGTCGCCCCGTACGAAACGAAGCCGGGAGAGACAAGAGGCGTTTTGAAAACCGTGCTCGACCGGTCGGCGCAGGCTTTTGAGGCGGGACGCTCCTATATCGAAATCCTCGATGCGGCCCGGAGCGCCTTCGAGAAGGTGTCGAGGCACGACGAGGCCAGAGCCCTGGTGGGGATCGTCGGGGAGATTTTCGTCCGGTGCAATCCCTTCTCGTGCGACCGGGTGGTGGACTGGGTTTTGGAGCACGGAGCCGAGCCCTGGCTGGCTCCGATCAGCGAATGGATCCTGTACACGTCCTACATCTATCGTTACGAATCCAAGAAGCGGCTCAGTCCGGGTGACATGGCAGCCGCATTTCTCAAGAATCGTTTCCTCACCCGCATGGAACACGAGGCCTACGAGGCCGCGGGAAGTCTTCTGGCACACCGGCGCGAACCTCCGATGGATGCCATGATCGAGAAAGGCCGAGCCTACTTCCCTGTCGAATTCACGACAGAGGCCATGCTCACCGTGGGGAGGACGTGCCTCTTCATCGAACGGGACCGCACGGATCTCATCGTGAATGTGTCGCCCTTTACCTGCATGCCCGGCATTCTCACAAGCGCCGTCTTCGGGCAGTTGAGCGCAGCCTCCGGCATCCCGATCGTGAACATGTATTACGACGGCACGGTGGGCGCAAACGGAAAGGTGGCGGTCTTCTTGCGCAACCTGAGAAAGCCCGGCTCCTTGTCCTGAAGCGGGTTCTCGCTGGCCCTCTCACTCCGGCTCGAACGCCCCTGGGCACGGCCGGGGGACCCCATACACCCGAAGGTCCCTGTCCTCGTACACCAGGGGAAAACCCCACACGTCCCGCACGATCCGTTCCGAATATCGGATGGCCTCCAGCGGCTCGTCCGTGGGCAGAAGCTCGGGGTGCGCGGCCAGGGTCCGCCTCAGTCCCATGGCCAAACGAACCGTATCGAGGGGGCCTGCGGTGCGAAGAATCGCGGAAACCGTTTGAACCCAAACCTTTCTCGGATCGGCCTCCGGGCCCTCTTGAGCCGGGGCTTCTAGAACAGGGACCGGCCTGCCGCCGATCCCTCCGGTCTCGCCGAGAACTTCGTCCAGGAGAGCCTCGATCGGTTCGAGGCTCGGACCCTTGGGATAGAGCAGGTATCTCAGGTCGAGGCTCGACAGTTCCCGGCACGCCTCGCCGGATTGCGGGCCGGTGCCTTCCGGACCGGCGAGCCTGCCGGAAAAGATCGCTCTCAGGGACGCTTGACGCTCGATAAACCGCTCGTACCGCGGCGAGGGCCGCGCCACGTATCCTCCCGCGAGCTTTTTCCCGTGGATCGTGGTGCAGAAAAGCGCCTTGCCCCTGGGCGTAAGATCGACGAGCCCGTAGTCCTCTCTGTCCCGGGAAAGCCCCATGTAAAAGGGAGAAATCCGGTGCTCGGCCGTGAAGACGGGGACATGAAGATGATCGAGCAACAGCAAAATACCGACACAAACCCAGATCGGCCTCAGAAGACCTCGAACCTCTCCTCCTTCACGGCTCCTCCTGAAACCCTCCCGGGCCGCATAAGCGCACAGAACAGCCAGACACGCTGTCGTGACAATGTGGAGACGGGCCGGCACGCCGCCCAGGGAGAACAAGGGAAGCAACCGGTCCAAAGCAAGATACGGAAGCGGGATGGGCAGAACCCTGCCTGCCACGTTGAGAAAGGGCCCTAGGGAGCAAACAAAAAAGAAGGCAAGAGCCAGGCCCCAGAACCTTGCGGCCGGCCGCGGGATCCTGCGGCCTGCCCACACAAGCAACAACAGAACTGAATACCCGACGAAAGTGGCTCCTTCCACGGGATTGGCACGGAACCGTGACCAGATCGGGTAAAAGAGCATGCCCCACGACGAACAGAAGGGAGGCACGAAGAACGCAAGGGCGTCGGCCGGATACTGACCTGGAGCATGGCCGGCCCCGTACCCTTCCCTGACCTTTTCCTCGACCAGGGCCACAATCGGCGGCGCCACGGCAGCCGTACCGAGCGCGAGAACCGCAACAACGGTCCGAAGAACCCTGCCGCTCTCTTTCCCGTTCCAGGGCAAGGAAAAATACGCCGCGGCGAACCCGGCAAAGAGCCAGCAATCCACCAGAAAGTACCAGCACGAAAGAGCGCTCAGCGCAAGAAAAAGAGAAGCGGCCAGGACGTTCTTTCTCGCAGGGGTCCGAAGGGAACGGACGAGGTAGAGAAGAAAAAAAGGAAGCCATTGGGTGGAAAGGGTGGTCAGGTGCCCGAGAGCGTGGGCGAAGCGATACGGGCAGAAAGCGAAGAGGAAGCCCCCCAGAAAGGCCGCCCGGCGCGAACCGGTCAGCTCAAGGGCCAGCAGATACATACCCACCGCCGAAAGCCAGAACGAAGCCAGTACGAGCAGATTGTACGTGGGCACAATCGGGAGAAACCGCCTGAGAAGAGCGGCCGGGATCGCGTTGGCAAGTGTCGTCGGGTTAAGCAGGAAGGAGGCGCCCAGGGGGTAGTGGATTTGTTCCGAGCGCACCGGCGAAACGTGAAGTTCCGTGACCGCACGGGAGAACCACTCGAGCCACCACAGGAAGGCGTAGTTGTCGCCCACATCCCCGCAAAGACGGGAGCCCATCCTCCAAGCCACGGGCAAAGTCAGCAGGAGCGTAAGAGCCAGGTATAGGACGCAGATCGTGGCCAGACCCCCGGGTCTGGTTCCGCAAGAGACCGGAAAGGTCTCGGCGACCGCGGCGGGCGCAGGAAGGGCAAGACGAAGCCGCAGGAAGGTTCTCTGCATGGGCCCCAGAGACTACAGGGGCACCCCTGGGGGTGTCAATCCACGGCGGGGGACAAGCCGCGCTCCGGACTCGGAGCGCGCTCTTCGGTTTTGGCCCCGGCCATCCTGATGGCCAGCCAACGGAGAGGCTGCCTCTCAGGCTCGATGATCGTGCCCTTGGGAATAACCACGACGCCTTCCGGGGTGACCGTGAACCGGCGCCTGTCTTCTTCAAGGTCCCATCCAATATGGACGCCGGGCGGGATCTTTACGAACTTGTCCACGATGGCCTTGCGCACTCTGGCGTAGCGGCCGACCTCCACCCCACTCATAAGCACCGAATCCTCGACAAGGGAAAAGCTATTCACCCGCACCTGCGGCGAAAGGACGGACCGAACCACGGTCCCGCCGCTTACGATGCACCCCGCGGAAAGCAACGAATCCAAGGCCTCACCCCGCCGGGCATTCTTGCCCTCGTCGGCGAAAACCATTTTCACGGGCGGAAGCTGAGGCTGGCACGTCCGGATCGGCCAGCGCCTGTCGTACAGGTTGAACCTTGGAGTGACGGCCACGAGGTCCATGTTCGCCTCGTAGTAGGCGTCCAGGGTGCCAATGTCCCTCCAGTACGGCGGATCCGTGAGATTCTCATCCACGAAAGGATAGGCAAAAATCCTCCTGGTCCTTACAGCTCGGGGAAGAATGTCCCTGCCGAAATCGTACCTGCCCTCTGCCACGCTGCCCGGACGAAGTTCCTCGTACAGGACCTGGGCGCTGAAGATGTAAATCCCCATGGAGGCGTAAATCCGCTCGGGCATCCCGGGGATGGGACTGGGCCGGTCCGGTTTCTCCTCGAATCTCGTGATCCGGCGGTCCTCGCCGACCTCAACCACTCCAAGATGCACCCCTTGCTCCCTGGGCATTTCGACGACCCCGACGGTCACTTCCGCTTCTCGCCGGAGGTGAAATTCCAGCATCTTGCAGTAGTCCATCTTGTACACATGATCGCCGGCCAGGATGAGGACGTATTCCGGATTCTCTCTTTCAAGAATGTAGAAATTCTGAAAAACGGCGTCCGCCGTCCCCCGGTACCAGTACTCGCCGACGCGCTGCTGGGCGGGCACGACATCGATAAACTCTCCCACTTCGCTGTGGAAGAGGTTCCATCCTTTCTTGATGTGGGAAGACAGGGAATGAGACTTGTACTGGGTCAGAACGTGGATTCTGCGGATCCCGCTGTTGATGCAGTTGGACAGGGTGAAATCGATGATGCGGTAGACGCCGCCGAAGGGGACAGCAGGCTTGGCGCGGTCCCGGGTGAGAGGATAGAGCCTCTCGCCCCTACCACCCGCCATAACGAAAGTGGACAGACGCCGGATGGCATCCAGCATGCCAACCTCTCGGATCTTTTCTCGGCAGCCAGGGTCAAGGAAATTCCCCGCGTCCTAGAAATACTCGATCCAAGTAGGCGCAAGTTCGGGAGCGTGCTTCCCGTAGAACACGAGGCGGTAACAGAGGTCCTTCAGGGCGTGGAGTCTCTTCTGAAAGACGTCCTGTCCGTTCGGATCGATGGAGTCAAGGTCGCTCGTCTCGATGATAGCGACATTGACGTCCCGGCCGTTTTCACGCAGAAATTCGATGAGCTGGTCCGCCGAGGCGCAGTCGAAACGGCCGAGAAGTTTCAGGTTGAGATCCGCCCCGTAACGCTCCATGGCGATTTGGAAGCGAGATCCCATCGTACTCACCTCCTCTCCGTGTTTCGTGTCCCCCCTCAAGGTCCTGAATTCATTCAAACATCCTTTCGCGCCAAGTGTTGTGCCCCTCTGCGCGCCCCGCCCGAAGAAAACAGCAGGGCACGCAACGGGACGAATGGAACCGTAGAGTGCCAAACACACCAAATTAGACTTGACTGCCCACAGAGAGTTCGTTCCCCCGCTTTCTCAATTTATTTTTCGCCCACGTCCCCAGGCCTGTCAACAAAATTTTCCACGGCCAAAGCGTAGCATTCCTCCCGAAGCGAATAAAACCTCTTTTCGCCTCCTGTGGAAAAACGGGGCCTTCACATGGACTTTGAAGTTCCTCCCACACCCCCCAAGATCTTCTGGGGAATAGGTCCGAGCTGGGGCGGTCTCTATCGTTATACTTTTCCAGCAACCGCCTGAATATGCCGGCCGGCAGGTCTGCGGTAAAATCATCTCCTGAATCAAGAAATGCCGCCTGAATCCCGCCCAAGTTACGCTTACAGCTGCCCTCCACCAATGACATTTCTAAAGAACGGCCAGTCCTGTTCGATCTCTTTTTTTATTTCCTCGTCGGTCATGACCGGGCCGAGTCTCTCCTCCTTTTCCTTTTCCGTGAGACCCGGTGGCAGCTCGGCTTCCCTTTTGGCGCGCTGCTTGCTTTCCACCTTCTTTCGGATCTCCAGGATCTTCTCTTGGAGTTGATCCCTCACCTTTTTCATGGTCTCGGACGGTGGCGGTTCATCCACGATCCTCAAGTATTTCCTCTCCACTTGGAACTTTCGGGGATCGTACTTGTAGTGAGGTTCCATGGTGCCGAAAAACGTATTCCACATGGTGGGCATGGCGCGCATCGAGAATTCCTGGTAAAAATTAGCCATCATCTCGTCCATCTCGGATACGGGCCTGCCCCTAGCAAACCACAGCAGGTCGCGGCAAGGTCCCAGCCCAACGACCTGCACATCCGCACAGTCCCTCAAGTAGCCCAGGGCGTGAAACAGCGCCCCCTCGACGCTCAACATCCGGCACTCCACGTTGTGCTGCCAAGGCACGATGCACGCCCAGTTGACTGCTGCGATGTAGTCCATGTACTTCCAGCTGCAACAGGGGCCAACCTGTCTGCCAGGCACTGTCTTTCGGATATGGGCACTGTAGCGATTGAACTCGGCACACGTGCTCCAGCCGCAGGCGCCGCAATTCCAATTCAATTCCGACTTAAGAAAGCTCGAGCTGCCGACCAAGACGAAGGCTGAAGGGATGCCGGCCTCGTATCTGTCCTTGTGAGGCAGGAGGATGCTTGCTCTCAGAATGGTAGGCAGGGTTTCGGGCAGCCCAGCCATGCCGACTTCGAGCAGGCTCTCCGCGTACTCGATGATCGGCAGGGTGTCTTCACCCGTGATGATCTCCGTCTTGATCGTCACCTTGCCTGTCATCTGGGGTGCCCTCAATGCCGCCATGCAGCAGAGTTTGGCCACTTCCAAAAGGTTATCCTGGGCTGCCTGGTTTCCGTCCAGTCGGGCCATGGCTCATTCCTCCTCGTCCGTCTGATCGGTTTTCCCTTTCTCCTTGATCCGAATTTCAGGAGGGGTCGGCTCCCGCACCGGTATCGGATCGTTCTGGCGGTAATCTCCAAACCCGGCCATCCGGAATAGGTAATAGAATCTGCGCACATTGCTGACCATCTGCCACTGGGTCAGCACATGGTAATCCGGCCTCACATCCACGTAAGGGTTCTTGGATCGCGCCGAGACAGGAAGTCCCACCACGATCGGCGAGTTGGGACAGTATCCGAGCTTTTGGCCCGCGATTCCGACGCTCATCATGGGCCGGCAGTCGACAAAGAGCTTGAAGGCCATGTGGACAGCCGAGGAAACCGCAATGCCCAAGGGCTGAACTCGGTGCACGCAAAGCGGACCGTTGATCAACGTGTTGGGCCGACTCTCCAACAAATCGATCCTGCCAGACCTCAGGTACCTCTTGTCGTAGACCCAACAGCGCGGCACGCCGCCGCACTTGCCGCAGGGCACGTCCAGCGGGTCGTTGGCCGCTCGAAAGCTGCCGACGAAGACGATTGCGTCAGTCTCTTCCCTGACCATGGCAGCCTCGAGCTTGAACATATTCTTCCAGACCTTGTTTTTGGGATTCTCGAAGGCAAGCTCCTCCATCTTCCTGGCCACCTGATCCAGCTCCTTCTGACCGTAAACGAGATGGGTCTCCAGGGTACCCATGCCTCCGGTGACCGGAGCCGTAAAAACAGCATTCATCATCAGGCGAGCGGCCAGCACCACATTTTCCCTTCTGGCCTCGTATTCGGGCGAGGCCGGCGGCCATTCGTGCATGAAATACTCAGGCATACTCTCCTCCTTTCTCTTTGGGTCTTAACGAAAAGTCCTTGCCTATCCTAATCTTAATTCGGAACAGATGCTTCGCCAAAAGTTTTTCTCCATTGTCGGGACCTGCCGAATCTTTGTGGCTCTAATCCTCGACCTCGGGCGCCCGCACACCAGGTCTGAACCAGGTTACAGGCCGAAACTCCCTGGGCACGATACCGCTCTGTTTGAATTTGGGGTATCCGAGGGCGATGCTGGTCGTGATCCGCCACGGCGGTTCGATGCCGAGCTTGGCCTTAAGCTCGGGTATTCTTTCAACCAAGGCACCGAATCCGGACCAGCAGAACCCAAGGCCCAAGGCCTGGGCAGCGAGATTCATGTTCTGTCCGCAGATTCCCGCCTGCAACTGCGGGTCGACCGCCCTTTCATTTGTGGCCAGGAAAATCACAACCGGCGCGTTCAAGTAAACGGGCAAGTCTTTCCGGGCCACGGCTCGAACTCCACCTTGAACACGCGGATCAAAGACCCCGACCGGCGTGGGCTGTCCAAGCATCTGGACCAAGCCCATTACCATGGCATCGCTGTGATATGCGGCGTGCATCATGTTCACGACCCCGTAACAGGCTTCCTCCAGCTCCCTAATGAACTCCTTGTCCGTAACCACAACGAACTTCCAGGGTTGTTTGTTCCCAGCGCTGGGTGCAAACCGGCCTGCCTCCAGCACACGGCGAATCAGGGCCTCGGGAACAGGATCGTCCTTGAAATTCCGCACGCTGCGGCGCTCGAATATGGTTTTTTCGACCTCGGTCCACACCGCAGGTCTGCCGTTCGCGTCCTTCGGCTCCAAAGGCATCTTCACCCGAGGATATCCGTAACCGAAGAAGCCCTCCTCAACATGATAGGTCTCAACAATGGAGATCGCATCAACCGGACAGGCCACCATGCAGTTGAAGCAGGAAAAACAGGCGTACTCTTCCTTCATCTTGGGGTGGTCATTCTCGTCCATTTCCCAACACTTGAATGGACAGTTCAATAGGCACAATCCGCAGGAGATGCACTTGTCCGGGTCAGCACGCATCACGCCCATATGCACCCCGGTCGGCCGGAGCACGGGTTTTAGGTCCTCGAAAGTGACAGCCGCCGTCTGCGCGGCTCCGGGCTGTTCGGTTCCCTCTTTGACGTCCAGGGTGAGCTTCCCCTTCCCCAGCCTCTCAGCCCCATCCAGGGCCAGAGTCTCGTTTGTTCCGTCCTCGATGAGGCTCGCGCGGGCGTCACGGAAGATCTTCTCGATGAGATATTCCTTGGACAGGCCGTAGCCTCCGAAGATCTGAACACCCTCGCTTGCAACCCGGAAGGCTGTCTCGGTGGACAGGATCTTGGAGGCCATGGCGTAGTGAACGGCCATGGGCTGATTCTGCTTGTAGAGGCTGTGGTTGTAAACAAACGAGCGGCGGGCCAAGGAACGCGCCGCCTCCACGGAGACAAACATGTCGAAGAGCTTGAGCCTTATGTTTTGATGCTCGAAGATGGGCCGCCCCCCCTGGACCCTCTGTTTGGCATATGCCAGGGACTCCTCCAAAGCCGCCTGGGCGCATCCGACAAAAAGGACCCCCATCAGTCCATTCGCCAGACCGAGCTGGAGGTTTGAGAACATCTTGTACGTGACCGGATCCGCGGCCACCATAGCCTTTGCCGGAATGCGGACTTCGTCAAAAAAAATCTCGGCCTGATTCAGTGCACGCTGGCCGATCTTGTCCAACGCTTTTCCACGGGTGATGCCTGGCAAGTCCAAGGGGATGACCGCGATGCCCCCGCCCTCGTTACCCCGGGACGGGTCGATCGAGAGCCAAAGGGCCGCATATTTTGCCAGGCTGCCGTTGCTGACCCAGGAGGACTTCTGGCCGTTGATCACGTAGACATCGCCCTGCTTGACCGCCCTCACTTGGTTTGCCAGCTCCGGCATGGTGCTATATTCCCCCTCGAAGCGCAAGGCATCCGATCCGTGATCCGGCTCCGTGATGGCCCAACAACCGGTCATCGTTCCGGTTGTGTCAGCACAGAACCGTTTGACCAGATCCTGCATCTCCGGGTCCGGAGACATCAAGGCCCAAATCATGGGTATCCCGTTAAGACCCCAGCTAGCGCCCAAATCTGGGGCCGCCCAACCTGCGAGCTCCCAGAACAAAACCATACTCAGGGCATCTGCATCCATTCCGCCCACTTCCTGGGGAAACATCATTTTGTGATATCCTAATTCGTTGGTCTTCCGGAAGACCTCCCACAGAATCGATCCCTCAGCATACACGTCCTCTGGGTTGGCCAATCGGTCCAGCTTGATGGCCGCGGGCCGCCAAACCTCGCGCATGAACTTTTTGGCCGAATCCCACAGGGCCACATGCTCCCGGGTTAGATCAATGTTCAGATCACGAAGTCCCATGGCCTTTCCTCCCTTCTCGTCCAGCAACCTTGTTCGACTGTTGACACTTGAGGACCTAACGTGATATCTTATTTATCTTCAATTTCGTTCCGAAGGCAATGGTTTTATGCACTCTTGTCCAAACTTCCGGGGGCTGGGGCATCTCCTCCCTTACAAATCAACCAGTTAGAGGGGCCGAAGTGCGCCGTGGAAGTTGAGGTTTCCTTTTTGGGCGGCCCGCTCCTGTTCAAAGTAGACAAAGGGGAGTTCCTCTCGGACAGACTCTGGCGTCTGAGGAGAAACCTCGTAAGGGCGGTTCATCCAATCCCAGCGATACTGGTAGCCAAACAAGTCCCGGCGCAAGAAAGCTACCGGATTCGACAGCGACCAGCCACAGGGGGAGCGAAATCGGACGTCCTAGAGGAGCAGCATGGCGATCAGGGCTGTCCAGCTCTGGATCAGGAATGCAGTGGGGCTTGTGCCCACGAAGGGTTTCACCTTCAGGTTCCGCTTGAAGGTTTTGAAAAAGACGCCGTTGACTTTGTAAGACGCTCCGGCTTTCAGGCGGGTGACCCAAAACTCGCCCGCCTCGGTCCAGGAGCCGGACACCCCGTAGTCGTTGCAGCCCCAGTCCAGGGCCAGCGTCTTGTAAAACGAATCCCGAAACATCTGCCAAGGCATCCCTGCTTTGCCAAAACCGATTTTGGGCAAGAGTGCTGTTGGACAACTGAACCATGACATCCCTGAGGAACCCACTGCTTTCCAAACAGAAGCGGTCCAGAAGGTAAGGATTCTGAGCATGGAAGATCGCCTGACACAAATACTGTCGTCCTTTCGTGGAAACAAAGTTGAATTGATTCCCTTGCTTCAGCGCGTGCAGGAGGAATATGGCTACCTGCCCGAAGAGGCCTTGTTGCGGGTAGCGGCTCACACAAACACCCCGGAGAGCGAAGTTTACAGCGTGGCCACTTTTTATGCCCAGTTTCGGCTCAAGCCAATAGGTAGAAAACGGGTCATGATCTGCCGTGGAACCGCTTGCCACGTCCGTGGGGCTCCGTTGATTCTGGAGGCGGCCCAGCGTCGTCTCGGCATATCTGTCGGGGAAACAACGGAGGATCTCGAATTCACCTTAGACACCGTTGCCTGTATTGGTGCCTGCGGACTTGCACCTTGTATGATGGTCAACAAGGAGGTGCATGGCCGGCTAACATCGAAATCCGTTCTGGAGGTGCTGGGGACGCATGGTAGCGAGCAAGGAAACACCTAGGACCATTCTAGTTTGCCAAGGGACCGGCTGCGTGTCCGGCGGCTCAGAAAAAATTCTTGCGGTTCTCACGCAGGAGTTGGAGCGGGCTGGACTGACAGATCAAATCCATGTGTCGGCGACAGGATGCCACGGTTTCTGCGAGAAAGGGCCTCTCGTGGTCACGGAGCCTGAAGGCATCTTTTATTCGGCCGTCACGGTTGATGACATTCCGGACATCGTCCGTTCGCTACTTCCGGGGGAGGGCCCTGTGGAGAGATTATTCTACAGGGACCCTGTCTCCGGCGAAAGGATTCCTCACTATAGAGAAATTCCCTTCTATTCCAAGCAGCAGCGGGTGGTTTTGAGCAACTGCGGGCACATTAATCCCGAGCGAATCGAAGACTACATTGCCGTGGGCGGGTATGCGGCGCTTCGGAAAGTCCTTGCCGGCATGAAACCTCAAGAGGTCATCGACGAAGTGACCCGTGCAGGACTGCGTGGGCTTGGGGGTGCCGGGTTTCCGACCGGACGCAAATGGCAATTCTGTCACGATGCCCCGGGGGACATAAAATATGTGGTCTGCAACGCTGACGAAGGGGACCCCGGAGCCTTTCAAGACCGGTCCATTCTGGAGGGCGACCCTTGTTCGGTTCTGGAGGGGATGACGATCGCGGGCTACGCGGTCGGCGCTCAGAAAGGTTACATGTACGTGCGCGATGAGTATCCGCTTGCGGTCAAGCGGCTGCAGATCGCCATTGCGCAGGCCAACGAAAAAGGATTTTTGGGCAAGAACATCCTTGGGAGCGGGTTCGACTTTCAGATCGAGATCTTCAAAGGGGCCGGTGCGTTCGTCTGCGGGGAGGAGACCGCACTGATCGCATCCCTGGAAGGGGGGCGCGGGGCTCCTCGGCCTCGTCCGCCCTTCCCTGCTACCGCTGGACTGCACGGCAAGCCTACCTTGCTTAACAACGTGAAGACCTACGCGAATGTGCGCTGGATTATTAACAAGGGGTGGGAGTGGTTTGCCAGCAGGGGAACCCAGACATGCAAGGGTACGGCCATATTCTCTTTGACCGGCAAGACCGCGAACTGTGGCTTGATCGAGGTGCCGATGGGGATCTCCATTCGAGAGATCATTTACGACATCGGAGGGGGCATTCGCGGAGGCAAGGCCTTCAAGGCGGTCCAGACCGGTGGACCTTCCGGGGGATGCCTGCCCAAGGAGTGTCTAGATATCCCCGTTGACTTTGATTCGCTCAAAGCAGCCGGAGCCATCATGGGCTCTGGAGGAATGGTTGTAATGGACGAGGACACCTGTATGGTGGACGTAGCCCGTTACTTCCTTGATTTTACCCAGAAAGAGTCCTGTGGCCAGTGCCCACTTTGCAGACTCGGCACCAAACAGATGTTGGAGATCCTGACGGATATCACCCGCGGCCAAGGCAAGCCGGGAGATATCGATTTGCTCATGGAAATTGCTGACGCTGTGAAGAACGGCTCTCTCTGCGCTTTGGGGGGAACCGCCCCGAATCCCGTACTCACGACTCTCCGCTATTTCCGCCACGACTACGAAGCGCATATTGAGCAAAAGCGCTGCCCAGCTCTTGCTTGCAAGGAGCTGATCAAGTTCTTTATTCTTCCCGACAAATGCCGGGGCTGCGGCATGTGCCGCAAAGAGTGCCCCGTGGAGGCAATCGCCGGTGAAAAGAAGATGGTGCACATCATCGATCAGGAGAAGTGCATAAAGTGCGGAACGTGCATCGATGTGTGCCCGAAGAAATTCAGCGCGATCGTGAAGGTTTCTGGCGAAGAAATCGAAGTACCCCGTGAGCCCATTCCCATAAAGCTTCAGCTCAGGAGCAAAGAAGCGAAGAGACAAGAAGATGATTAGGCAGCCGCTGGAAAACGGGCTTTACGGAAGCTGGGCAAGAACGCCCGGATGAAAGACCCACGAACATCTGAGGCATGAAGCGCAACGAGGACTAGGGCGAACTGACAAACCAAGCGGAACGCAGCGCATGGGCGGCCTTGAAGGCCCATGGGCCGCGACCGTCTGATCTCCCAGAGGAGCAAGGGCAAATGCAGGATACGGTGAAACTGAAAATAGACGGGAACGACGTTGAAGCCAGGCCTGGACAGACCATACTTGAAGCGTCCAGGAACGCCGGCATCTACATCCCTTCTCTCTGCCATCATCCGGACCTCAAACCCTTTGGCGTGTGTCGAATCTGCACCGTGGAGGTCCAAGGCAGGGGCCTGACCATTTCCTGTCGGACACCGGTTGAGGAAGGCATGGTCGTCAAAACCCACGGCCCTGTCATCGACCGCGTGCGCAGGTTGGCGGTCGAATTGCTCGTCGTCAACCACGCTGTTGACTGCTTGGCTTGTTCCAAAAACGATCAGTGCGAACTCCAGCGTCTTTCGGCCTATGTCGGCATTGAACGGCAGCGGCTGAATCGGCTGAGAAGGGGAAAACGCAATCTTCCTCTTGATACCTCAAACCCTTTTTTCGACCGGGATCACAACAAGTGCGTTCTTTGTGGAATCTGTGTTCGCACCTGTGCGGAAATCCAGGGCGTGAGCGCCATCAGCTTTGCCTACCGCGGTTATGACACGCTCATCAGCACCTTCGGAAACAAACCCATTTTAGACTCAAGATGCGAGTCATGCGGCGAATGCGTCTCCCGCTGTCCGGTGGGGGCTCTGGTCCCCAAGAAGTACCAGCGTCCGACCCACGAGGTCAAGAGTGTGTGCACGTTCTGCGGCGTTGGGTGCAATATCCACATCGGGGTTCGCGGCAACACTGTTGTCGGTATCCGTGCTGACTCTGACAACCAAGTCAATAGAGGCAGTCTTTGCGTTAAGGGAAGATACGGATTTGAATTCATTCACCATCCTGATCGGCTCACTTCGCCTTTGATCCGGAAGAACGGGGACTTCGTCCGGGCTACCTGGGACGAGGCGCTGGACCGAATCGCCGCCACGCTCTCGGGTTACAAAGGAGAGCGGTTCGGCGCCCTGGCCTCGGCGAGAATAACGAACGAAGACAACTACGTCTTTCAGAAGTTCGTCCGAGCGGTGATGGGCACGAATAACATTGACCACTGTGCGCGGCTTTGACACGCTCCAACGGTGGCCGGTCTGGCCACGAGCCTTGGCAGCGGTGCCATGACCAATTCGATCGACGAGATCTGTGCCGCCGCCTGCATCTTCGCGATAGGCACGAACACAACAGCCACGCATCCGATCATCGGCCTTCGGGTCAAGAAGGCGAAACGCAATGGGGCAAAACTCATCGTGGCCAACCCTAGGAAGATCCCTTTGGTTGAGTTTGCCGATCTGTGGCTGCGGCAGCGCCCCGGTACGGACGTAGCGTTGCTCATGGGCATGGCGAGAGTCATCTATGAGGAAGGCTTGCACGACGCGGCCTTTATCGAGGAGAAGTGCGAGAATTTCGATGCTTTCCGGGAGTCTCTGCAGGACTTTGACCTCGATTGGGTTGCCAAGATCACCGGCGTGCCCAGGGAGAGCATTGCTGCGGCTGCCCGCATGTATGCTACTGCCAAACCCGCCAGCATCCTTTATACCATGGGCATAACACAGCACACCCACGGGACGGACAACGTGCTGGCCATCAGCAACTTGGCCCTCCTCACCGGAAATCTGGGCAAGGCTTCGTCGGGGGTCAACCCTTTGCGGGGTCAAAACAATGTCCAGGGTGCCTGCGACATGGGTGCCCTGCCCAATGTGTATCCCGGTTACCAGAAGGTCGACAACCCAGACGTGAGGAAGAAGTTCGAGGCTGCTTGGGGATGCGAGCTAAGCGGCTCGACTGGCCTTACCCTCACCGAAATCACAGGCGCCGTGCATCAGGGTCGAATCCGGGCAATGTACATCATTGGAGAAAACCCCGTCATCAGCGATCCGGATTCAAGCCATGTGGAGGAGGCGCTGAAGAAACTCGAGTTCCTCGTTGTCCAGGACATCTTTCTGACGGAGACGGCGCGCTTGGCGGACGTGGTGTTGCCGGCGACGACTTTTGCAGAGAAGGACGGGACCTTCACGAACACGGAACGGAGGGTTCAGCGCGTTCGCAGGGCCATAGAACCGGTCGGGGAATCCCGCCCTGATTGGTGGATCGTCTGCGAGATCGCCAGCAGAATGGGCGGCAAGGGTTTCGCGTTCCAGAGCCCTGCCGAAATCATGCAGGAGATCGCGGCGGTGACTCCTCAGTATGCAGGCATAACGTATGAGCGCCTGGAGCTCGGTGGCCTACAGTGGCCCTGTCCTGCCAAGGAGCATCCTGGCACGCCGTTCTTGTACAAGGAGAAATTCTCTACACCTAGCGGCAAGGCAAAGTTTTTGCCCTTGCAGTACCGGGAATCCGCGGAGCTGCCCGACGACGAATATCCCCTGCTTCTCACTACAGGGCGCAGCCTCTACCAATACCATACTGGCTCCATGACCCGGAGGGTCCAGGGGCTCAACGTGCTGAGAGCAATGGAACTCGTGGAAATGAACCCAGAGGACGCTAAAGACCTTGGCATTGCTGACGGTGACACGGTGCGGGTGATCTCCAGGCGAGGAGAGGTGATAGCCAAGGCCAAGGTCACGGACCATTCCCCGGTCGGCGTGGTTGCCATGACCTTTCATTTTGCCGAATCCCCGACCAACGTGCTCACCAATCCGGCCCTGGATCCCGCTGCCAAGACGCCGGAACTGAAGGTATGTTCTGTCCGCGTCGAGAAGATCCTAGCATCCAAAGAGTCCGGGCCAGCGTTTCCGGGAAGAGAAGAGTTGCAGGCACCCTAGCGTCGACACTGTTTGAGAGCAGGAAACCGGCAAATCCAGGATCCGGGATGTCCCCGAAAACGACTATTCGGTATCAGAATACTGCCTCGCTTTCGACTCCGAAACCGGATCTCTCGATGTTCATAGGAACTCACGAGCACTAGAATATCCTTTCCAGGCATGCGGCCCAAAGCGGGTACGAGTTCGACTTGGCCGGGCACGCTAAGCTTATGCACATTTCCCTTAGACAGACGCTCTCGAAGACCAGGAGCGGCCGGGCAATATTGTCCCACTCAACGCGGGCCCCAGCGGCCGACCCTGCGCAGAATCGCGCGCATCGCCCATTCGCGATGGCGCGTCGAACCCGACTGCCGGAAAAGGAAACAGCCATCTGTCCGCCTTCAGCTCATGATTCGCCCGGAAACCCGGCGGGGTAAAGCCGGTAGCTCTGCGCATGGGCTTCCACGTCCTCCCTGAGGTACCAGAGCGGAAAGGATTCCCCTTCCAGCCAGTGGGGAAGCTGGTCCATGAAATGCTCGTCTCCCCAATGGCCGCTCTGGCCGCCGGGAAGCACGTTGAAAGTCCTCCACTCTCCGGGCTTCATCTCGACGCAGAACCGGAAGGCAGGTCCCTCTGCGCTTTGTCGATAGGGAAGTCCTTGAATCGACCCATCTTCCTGAACCAGACTGTATTCGGCCGGATTGACCGTGTGGAGTCCCCCGGTCTTTTCGAACGGCCCGAGGCTGAAATCGTCCCAGGCAATGTGAGAGAACGTCTTCAAATGAATCTCTCCCCATCGCCATGTTTCCATGGGGCGGGAGGGGCCGAAAAAGGTGAAAAGCTCGGCAACGGCCTCTTGGAGAGCGGCGGCCATCTGGTCGGCCGCGGTTTCCACTTGCGGCGTGTTTCGGTCATCGAAATAGTCCCGCCCGCTGGCCGGGCCCCGCCCCGCGAGCCAGGCCCCGAGATCCCGGCTCGCCACCTGGCTGAGATACGGCCCGATCATGCCCAAAAGGAACGACGGGATGTCGTCTTGAAGGGTCCTTAGGACAAAATGCGTGTACCAGACACCGAATAGGGCCGCTCCGGCGCTGTCTAAGTTGCACCGCCGGTCCCACTGTTCCAGGATGTCCAGGGCGCGACACGTGGCGCTGCCCGGATCCTCGCAAAGGACCGCTCGACTCTCCAAGAGCACGGGAAGAAATTCGTCGGCCAGAACCAGATGGTCGTCAGTCTGGAGCGCCCGCATCTCGTTGATCCCGAACAGTCCTGCCCCCTTGAGGGCTTCCAGGCGTTCCGTGATCCTCCACGCCCGGGTGCCCAGATCGAAGAAATGGCCCCAGTAGGCATCGTCGTTGAGCGGGTCGTTGTCCAGCGTCTGATCGGTTATGGTGTTGTTCGCCGTGACCACGTACCCCTTGCCTGGGTTGAGGGTCTGCGGCTGGGACGAGACGTTCCGGAACCCTTTCCACTCGTGGTTTCCGTCTCCCGGCAAAGGCAGATAAGGGGGCATGGCGTCCACCGGGTCCGCGCGCAAAGGCCAGGGGCCAGCCGCCATATAGCCGATGTTGCCCGAGGCGTCTGCGAAAACCCAGTTGAGCACGCCGCTGTTGAAGTACCGCATGGCCCTGAGCCCGTCCTCAACGGTCCTGGCGTCCAGGACCTCTTTCATGCAAACCAGATCCGTCGAGGTTTCGGAAAAGCCGGGCCAGCGGGCCGAGAAAACCAATCCGAAAAGCTCCAACAAAAGGCCGATATCGTCGGGCAGGAGGTCGTTCAGGACCGGCCCGTGGTGGGGCACCCAGCGAACCGTTTTGCGGACCGTATCCACGTCTGCAAGACCGCCCCCATCGCGCCGGACAAGGATCGTTTCGTCGTAAAAATCCATGGGAACACACTGGCCTTTATAGGAAACCCCTTTCCCGCGGTTACACGTTTTCTCTTGATACAGATCCGTCACGTCTCCGAAGCCGTTGGTCAGGCCCCAAGCAACATGCTGCGTATGTCCGATAAGGACCATAGGAGCGCCAGGCGCGATGTTCCCGATGGCGCCCGTCTCGTCCTCGTCCAAGTCGACGATGTGCGTGGCCATAAGAATGGAGGGGATGTCCAGGGTCATGTGGGGGTCGTTGCAGAGCATGCAGGCCCCGTTTTCGCTCAGGCTCGCGTCCACAACCCAGTTGTTGCTTCCGCCCGAGGCCCCCAGTGCGGATTTCCCAAAGGCACGGCCCAGACGCAGGGCCATGCGGAACAAACCTTCCGCCACCTTCCGCCTTGTTTCTTCGTCCGCAGATGGCAGGGCCGCGTGATCTTGCCAGGGTCGCGAGCCACCCCGTATTCCCGAGACGTCGAAAGCGTCGAAATCGGTCGTGGCAGAAGGTTCCAAGATGAAGGTGGGCTTGAGAGGTTGAAACCGCAAGAGGTCCTCGTGCCTGTCGAAAAGCAGAAAGCGGGCCAGGTAGATCAGCATCTCCAAGGGTCCCTGGAAGCTCTGGGTGAAAACGAGCGCCTTGGCCAGGGCCACGACATCCACGGGCTGCCACGGATCCGGCCAGTAGTCAGGATCGATCCGGTCGAACTCGATCGGACGGACGGCTCCGTTTCGGCCGGCTTTCATGTCCTCCATGTACGCATTGACCCCGTTGCAGAAGGATTCTACGTAGCTGACGACATCGGGATGCCGACTTCGAAGGTAGGCCAGGTTGGCCTCGGCGAGCCGCCGAAACCCGATCACCCGCTTCGTGATATCGTCCTCGAGCCAGGCCTCTCCATGCACCTCGGCCTGGGTGCCGTAAACCATGCGCCGGAAGTGATCCATGTGGAAGATCCGGTCCCGGGCCATCTCGTATCCCTGCATGAACAGGACATTCCCGCGGCCGTGCCCGTAAATGTGGGGAATCCCCCACTCGTCCCGGAACACTTCGACCGGAGATCCGAGGGACCGGACCGGCGGAGGCACATTTTTCCCTTGCCCGCTGCCGCCGTTATCGCCCGAGCACCCCCAGAGCAGGGCTGAAAAGGCCAACCAAGACAGCACCCGGAACGCCAGCTTTTTCATGTGCCCCCTCCTAACCTTCTGGAACCAGGGTGGCGGTAAAATGACCGACCTTGACCTGGCTTTTCACCTTCACAGGGATCCTTTTTTCGTCGGCCGTGATCCAGACCCGCAAGGTGGCCGCCTTGCTCCTTTTGAAGACTCCCTCCAGGTGCCTCAGATCCGGTTCGAGCACGAACGTGTCGAAACGTCCCGCAGGCGAGTTGACGAACTCCCTGGCCACGACCCGGATTCTCCCGGGCACGCACTTCTTGCCGTCACTAACCGGAGCCTCCAGTTCCTGCCCGACCACAAGGTCTTGGAGGCGGAGAAAATAGCACACGGACAAGGGGTCGAACGTGCCGGGCAGAATGGGCGTTTCCGCCCTTTTCTTTCCCCGGTTCTCGTACCGGGCGCACCCGGCCTCCCAATCGAAATCCACGCGCACGTCGCTTCTGTAGCTTCCTTCCTGCTGCTTTTTCCGGTAAAGAAGAGACCGACTCAGGGTGAGGTCGGCAAAGCCCTCGAAAGTGCTCCGGACTTTGTAGAACACGTCCAGGAAGGGACTGGAGCGGACCGAAAGCAGGAAATGCCAGGCCGGCTGGCCCCCGATCTCGGCCAAGGGCTCAACCGTAAGAACCGCCGTGCCGGCAAAGATGCCGTTCCAATGGAGATCGAAGTTGAGCCTTTCGCCCGGTTGAAAGGCCTTAAAGCGGCCGCTTTCCTCGCTGTTTCCGGAGTCCTCTGGCACGCCAAGGGCGGGGGAAAAGAGCAGCCAGGCAGTCACGGCAGCGAGGGGCCAGAACCGGCAGCGGATCATCTTCGCCTTTCCTTTCGCAGCCTCAACAAATCCCCTCAGCGGATCAGGAAAAGGCGCCTTCCAGAAGTCCCAGTTGAGCGAACTTTTCTCGCGTAGGGTGGTCGGCGCAGTGTTTGCCGTCCTCGTCCGCAGGCAAAGCGAACTTGGTGGTCCCCGCAACCTTGGCCGCGCCGGTCAGACCCATGCCCATCAAAGGACCCGCGCCGATGAGAATGGGAAGGATTCCATGGCAGCCCTCCTCGAGTCGGCCTGAGCGTTGGCGCTTCCGACGTCGGGCAACAGCGGGTCGCGGCGATCCCCCTAAGAGCGATACGTATCCTTGTACTGCTGCCGAAGGACTTTCTTGTCGATCTTGCCCACGCTGGTCTTCGAGATTTCATTCACGAACAGAATTTCGTCCGGGAGCTGCCACTTGGCGAACGTGCGGGCGAGGTGGTCCAGGAGGTCCTTCTTGGTCACCTTGCCCTTGTGCTCTTCCCGGAGCACGACCAGAGCCAGGGGTCTCTCCTCCCATTTGGGATGACTGACGCCGATGACGGCCGCTTCGAGGACCGCGGGGTGGCCGACCAGAGCGTTCTCCATGTCCACCGAGGAAATCCATTCGCCGCCACTTTTGATGATGTCCTTGACGCGATCCGTGATTTTCAGATAACCCTCGGCGTCCATGGTGCCGGCGTCGCCGCTCCTCCAATAACCATCTTCTGTGAACTGGGTGGAGGGCCCCTCCGGGTTGTAATACCTTGCCGTGATCCAAGGCCCGCGCAGGCAGAACTCGCCCGCCGTCTTTCCGTCGTGGGGCACTTCCCGGCCGGCCTGATCCAGGATCTTCACGTCCAGGCCGCTCACCACATAACCCTGCTTGCGCCTGAGATCCCATTTCGCCTCTTCATCCAGGTCGTCCAGCCACGGCTTCAGGCGGTTGATGCTCGCCAGAGGCGAGGTCTCGGTCGCCCCATAGGCGTGGATGATCTCGGCGCCGGTGAGAGACATATAATCCTTCATCATGGCCAAGGGCGGCTCGGTCGCACCGCTCAGGATGCGAGCGCCGCTGAAGTCGGGCTTCTTGTCGAGCTTGCGGATATACTCGAGCATGGGCATCAACAGAGCCGGGGCGCCTGCCGAAGCCGTGACTTTCTCCTCGATCATGATCGCGGCCAGTTCGTCCAGTCTCTGGAGGTTGTACATGCCGGGCAGGACGATCTTGGCTCCCACGAGCGTGGCAAAATAGGTCCCGCCCCACCCCATGGCGTGGAACATGGGAACGAGCTGGAAGAAACAATCCCTTGAGGAAAGCTGGGTGTTGTTGCCCACAGCCATGGCGTGCAAGTAGTTGCTGCGGTGGGAATAGTAGACTCCCTTCGGCTTGCCCGTGGTACCCGTGGTGTAGCAGGCTGCCGAGGCGGACCTCTCGTCCAAGTTGGGCCAATCGTATTCCGCTGGGGCGTCTTGCAGCAGTTCTTCGTAACTGTAAAGCGGGTGCAGCCGGGTCTGGATGTCGCTCAGCTTCCTGTCGGTCAGAACCACGTATCCCTTTACGGTCGGGCACTGGTCTGCAATGGCCTCGACAAGCGGTACGAGAAACTCGTCCACCAGGACCAGTTTGGCCTCGGCATGGTTCACCACATACGCCAGGTCGTGGGGAGACAGTCTCAGGTTCATAAGGAGCATGACGGCTCCCATGCCCGGAATTCCAAAATACATTTCGTAGTTCCTGTAGGAGTTCCAGTCCATGACGCCCACCCGGTCCCCGATTCCCACGCCGAGCCGGCTCAGCGCACCCGCAAGCCGTTGAATCCTGCCGTAGGCTTCGGCATAGGTATAGCGGAACATTCCGGAAGCGGTCTTGCAGACGATCTGCTGCTTGTCGAAGTTCCGGGCTCCGTGCCGAATGAGATTGATGAGATTGAGCTGATAGTCGTCCTGCATGGTGGAAGGAAAGCCCATGATCGCCTTCATCTCTCTCTCCTCTTCGTTTGGGTCAACGGTATCGCGTTTTCGGCGGGACCTCATCCTATGGCACTGGATGTCCGTTGTCAAAAGAAAACCGGACCCCGAAGGACCGGACAAGGCCCGACCCGCATGTCCTCTCTAGACGAAACGGATTTTGTCTTGCGGATGAGGCCGACGCGGGATATAGTGTCCGCAAATGCTCCGCCCTTTCCGGCGCGGCAACTCTCCAAGAACAAACCGAGGAGGCTCCAATGGCTACGACAATCCGAAAGGTCGAGTACTTCAAGGTGGGCGTCGCGGACAAGGCGGGTGAAGGGGCCCGTCTGCTCGGAATCCTCAAGGACGCCAAGGTGAATCTGCTCGCTCTCACGGGCTTCCCCCGGGGCAGGCGCGCCCAGATCGACCTCGTGCCCCAGGACGCCACGGCGTTCAAGAAAGCCATGAAAAAAGCGGGGGTGGCCTTGGGAGAGAAGAAAACCCTTTTTCTCGTCCAGGGCGACGACCGAGTGGGCGCCATGGCCGAAATTCTGGACAAACTCGGCACAGCGGGTATCAACGTGACGGCTGTCGACGCCGTGACCGATGGCAAGGGCCGGTTCGGCGCGATCCTCTGGGTCAAGCCCAAGGACATGGCCAAGGCAAGCCGGATTCTGGGCGCTCGCTGACATCGACATACGGTCACTGCCAGCGAAAGATCCGAAGCGCCACGGCGAAGCTCACCAAGCCCCAGCCGCAAAGCACAGCGAGCTGAGGCCCGGCCGCCCACAAGGATGCCCCCTCGTTGATGACGGCCCGCAGGGCGTCGTTGAGCGCCGTAAGGGGAAGCAGGCGGATCCCCGGCTGCATCCATTCCGGAAATCGGGCGTAAGAGAAGAAAGACCCGGACAGGATCCACATGGGCAGCATGACGAGGTTCATCCAGCCGGAGACGGCCTCGATGCTCTTCGAGCGCGAAGCCACCAGGAGCCCCAGGCCTGCGAATGTCAGGGCTCCTGCGAGAAGAATCAGGGCCAGAACAAGAACCGATCCATGGACCCGAACCCCGAACACGGCCCGACCGAACCCCACGAGGGCCGCCACTTCCAGGATAAGAAACAGAAGCCTGGAGAGCATGAAAGACAGCAGATAGTGGGAGCGCCGCATCGGGGTGGCGGTTAGGAGCTTGAGCAGCTTGCGCGTCCTGGACTCGACGACGTTGAAACCGATCCCCCACATCCCGCTCGCCATGAGATTCAGACCGATCAGGCCCGGGATCAGGAAGTCGATATAACGGGCCCCAGGCTCGGTAACCGTCCGGTCCGACACGGCAAGCGCGTCCTTTCTGCCCACGCCCCTTTGGATGGCGTCGTCGGAGGCCAGGCGGGCCGCCCGGCTTTCCGGCCGCGTGGGATCATAAATGTATACAAGACCGGACGCCCTGCCCAGGATTCGGGCCTGGGCCGTGTCTTCCGGCCAGCCTGGTTCGCGATCCTCGGCCGCGACAGTTACAACGACTTCTACCTTTCCGGTCCTCAATTCCTCGAGAGCCACCGAACCTGGCTTCACCACCGGGTTGACCTGGGGGCTTGCGGCCAGATAGCGGGCGATCGCGACCGCATCCGGCGCTTCTTCCTCCACCGCGACCCGGAACTTCTGCACGGGTTGACTCCGAAAAGCAATCCCTAAGGCCAGAGCGAGAAGGACAGGAAAAACAAAAACCCAGAAGACCGCCTCGGGCTCCCGTACGAATTCCCGGACCCGCGCCAGCACGAGTTCGCCCAGTGGGTGGAGCCTGCGGCCCCTGCCTGAGCCCGGTTCCGATTCCTGCCGACGAGCGCCGTATCGCGCCTTTGCCTCTTCCACGTTCTTTCTCTTCGGCTTCGCCTCACCCATCCCGGAGCCTCCTGCCCGTGAGCTTGAGAAAGACATCTTCCAGCGTAGCCGGATGCACTGTGACAGAATCGACCCGAACGCCTCGCCGGTCGAGGGCGGCCATCAAGGCAGGCAGCGCACCCGCTACGTTCGAAACCGTCAGAAGGAAATGCCCGTTCCTCCGGTTCACAGACACGACGTGGGGTAGGCCAGAAACCTCTTCGGTTTCGACCTCCCCTTGGAGCCTGAGCTCGATCACCTGATCCGAACCCAGGGACGAGACCAGGCGAGCCGGGCTGTCCAGGGCCAGGATTCTTCCCCTGTCCAGGATCGCCACCCGGTCGCAAAGCCTGGCCGCTTCCTCCATGTAATGAGTCGTCAAGAGCAACGTCACCCCACGGGAGCGCAACTCTCCAATGAGCTCCCAGATCCGGAGGCGAGCCTGGGGATCGAGACCGGTCGTGGGCTCGTCCAGGAAGAGCAGCTCCGGGTCCCCCACCAGAGCGCAGGCCAGAGCGAGGCGCTGCTTCTGCCCGCCCGAGAGCTTGCCCACCCGGGTGCGCCGTTTTTCTGAGAGTTCCAGGAGCCCGATCACCTCCTCCGGGTCGCGCCCCTTTCGGTAGAAACTTCGAAACAGGCGAACCGTCTCCAACACCGTGAGTTTTTCCGCGAAGCGGGCCTCCTGGAGCTGGATACCGATTCTCTCGCGCAACTCGCTGTCGTTCCGGCCTGACCAGAACCGCCCCAGGATTTGCACGGAACCGCTATCCTGACTCTGGATGCCTTCGAGGATCTCCAGGGTCGTGGTCTTGCCCGCTCCGTTCGGCCCCAGAATACCGAAGCACTCCCCGGAACGGACCTCCAGGTCAATTCCGTCGACCGCGGTGACTTCGCCGAACCGCTTGACCAGTGACGTGCAACGGATCGCAATTCCATCTTCAGCTATCATCCTTTCCAAGCCTCCTGCCGAATAGGAAGATACCACAACAGGAAAGGAGCAATGAACGATCTGGTCTTTCGAACAGCAACCGAACTGGCCGACCTCATCCGAAAGCGGAACGTTTCGGCCCAGGAAGTGGTCCGGGCCCATCTGGATCAGATCGAGAAGCACAACCCACGACTCAACGCCGTGGTCACCCTCGACGCCGAGGAGGCCCTCAGGCGCGCATCAGACGCGGATCGGTCACTGGCCGCGGGGCATCTGTGGGGCCCTCTCCATGGCGTGCCCGTGACCATTAAGGACGCTTTCGAAACCAAGGGGCTGAGAACCACAAGCAGCTACAGGCCCCTTTCAAACTACTTGCCCGACGAGGACGCGCCTGTCGTGGCCCGGCTCCGAGCGGCCGGGGCGATCATCCTGGGCAAGACGAACATGCCCGAGCTGGCCATGGACTTTCAGAGCAACAGCCCCTTGTTCGGCCCGGCTCGGAACCCGTGGGACTTGCAGAGAACCCCTGGAGGGAGCACCGGAGGAGGCGCCGCGGCCGTGGCAGCGGGCCTGTCCCCGCTCGAGATCGGCAGCGACCTCGGAGGGTCGATCCGCATCCCGTCGCACTTCTGCGGAGTCTTCGGTTACAAGCCGACCGAGCACCTTGTTCCTTCCACCGGCCACATTCCTGAAATCCCGGGACAGATCCGGGCCGTGCGCCACATGGAAGTCTGCGGCCCGATCGCCCGCTCGATCGAGGACTTGAAAAACGTGCTCCCCCTGCTGGCCGGGCCTGACGGAAAAGACTGGGAGGTGCCTCCCCTTCCCCTTCATCCCGAGGCCGTGCCGCCTTTTCAGGGCCTGCGGATCGCATGGATTGACGATTTCGGCGGAGTCCCGGTGTGCCGCGAAGCCCGGGAAGCGCTGGCCGAGCTGGCCGAGCGTCTTTCGGCGGCAGGCTGCCGCGTAGAGAGGGGCTCTCCGGAATCGTTCGCCTTCGAGGACGCATGGGAAACCTATGGCCGGATCGTTGGCGCGGAGATGGGCATCAATTTCCCCGCTGGCAGGAGAACTGCGTCCCGACTTTTCGGCCAGGTTCTGTTCCGGCGGGTCCCCTTGTACCGGGCCATCATTCGGGGGGTCACGTTGCAGCTCGGCAGGTACCTTGCTGCTCTTGCCAAGCGGGACGCACTCATAAGCGCTCTCGATCGGTTCCTGGCGTGCCGGGACGCTTGGCTCTGCCCGGTCTCGGCCACGCCCGCTTTCACCCACCGGACCTCCGGGACGACAAAAGTCGCGGAACCCCTGGAGGTGGATGGCAGGAGAGTGGAGTACTACACGGCCAATATGTCCTACACCACGCCTTTCAACCTCACTGGCAATCCTGTCGTGGTGCTGCCTCTGACTCGCTCGGAGCAGGGGCTCCCGATCGGCATTCAGGTCGTGGGCAGGCGCTGGCGCGACATGAGGCTGTTGGCTGTGGCGACCCGCCTTACGGAACTCACAGGCCCTTTCGAGCGGCCCCCTGGCTTTTAAGAGCGGCCCTCGGCCTCGAAGGCCTGAAGTTCTTCTTTTGCCTTTTCCTCGTCTACTCGGGCGAAGAGAAAAGCGCCAAGCAGGAAAAGAACCAGCACGGAGCCCATGGACCAGCGAGCGGCAAGCCTCTCGACAGCGAGAAGGTCTTCTGCCGAAGGCTGCGCAGGCAGGAGCAGGGCCCGTGCAGCCAGACCCGAGAGCCCGATCAGAGCCGGGCCCACGATGGCCGCGAACTTGCCCAGCATATTGAAAAAACCGTAGAACTCCGCTCTCTGGTCGTACGGGATGAGCCGGGAATAATAAGAGCGGGACAAGGCCTGGATGCCGCCCTGGACGGTTCCGATGAGCACAGCCAAGCCGAAAAACTCCGCTTTTTTGGTCATGACGATCCCCCAGGCCGTAATGAAAAAATAGACTCCTATAGCCAGAAAGATCGCCTTGCGCGCGCTCCATCGCTCGCCAAGACGGCCGAAGAGCAATGCGCAGGGGAATCCGACAAACTGGGTGAGGAGCAGAGCGACAATAAGGTCCGTCCCCTTGAATCCGAGCGAAAGCCCATAGTCGACCGCCATGCGGATGATCGTGTCGACCCCGTCGATGTAAAGCCAGTACGCGATCAGAAAGAGCCAGACAGTCTTGAGTTTCCGAATCTTGCCCAGGGTTCGGATCATTTGCCCCCATCCCTGGGCGACGAGGCTGCCGGCGCCGCGGGAGCGAGCTAGGTTCGGCGGTTCTTTCACCCAGAGCGCCGTAGCCAGGGTGAAAAACCCCCACCAGGCCCCAACTGAAAGAAAGGAAAAGCGCACAGCGACCTGACGGGCTTGTTCCGGATCGGGCCGCACGATCCCGAAAAGATCGGGCCTGAGCACCATGAGGACGTTCAGGGCGAACAAGAGTCCCCCTCCCAGGTATCCCATGGCATAACCCAGCGCCGAGACCGAGTCCACTTTGTCCGGGCCCGCCACGTCCGGGAGCAAGGAATCGTAAAAGACGTTCGCGCCGGAAAAGCCAAAGACAGCCAGGCCGTAGACGAGAACCGCACCCTGCCAGCAGCCTTTTTCGACCAACGAGAGCGCCGCCGACGAAGCGGCGCCAAGGTACGCAAACGCAAGGAGGAACCTCTTTCTGGCAGCCCCCCGATCTGCAACCGCGCCCAGGAAAGGAGCCAGCAAAGCCACAGCCAGGCTGGCCAATGAATTGCCGATGCCGAGCTGGGCCGTGCTCGTGTTTGCGTCCGCGCCAGCGCTCCAATAGGACTTAAAAAAAACCGGAAAGAAACCGGCCATAACCGTGGTCGCAAAGGCCGAATTGCCCCAGTCGTACAAAGCCCAAGCCCATACAGCCCTTCGATCCCCTCGACGGCCCATCCTGTCGTCTCCGGCCTAGTCTTTGAGCAAGTGAAGATTGCCCACGTGGAGTCTTTCCAACCCGGCCTCCCGCGCCGCCCTCAGGCATGCCTCGACCTGCCTGCGAGGCGTGACCGGCAGGTCTTCCAACAGAAAGTGGGGATGAAAGACAAGAAGGCTATAAGGAATCCTACGATCCAGGGAGGCAAGCCAGCGCGCGATCGGACCTACTTCTTGTTCCGTCACATAGCCAGGGACGAGGAGCGTGGCGGCCATGAGGAAAGGAGGTTCCTTTCGCGCCTGAAAAAGCGGGACAAGTCTCTCGAAATTTTCACGGGTCTGCTCCGGGCTGAACCCCGTAAGAGCCATGTGCACTTCGGGCGACCAAGCTTTGAGGTCGAACTTGATACACCCCCCGGACTGGAAACTCAGTCGGGCCGCTCGATCGAGAAGAACCGGGTTCCAGCGCCCGTTGGTCTCGAAGCAGATTCTCAGGATCCTGCCCGAGGCGTGGCGGAGCGCGATCTGGGCCGTCCGGATCGCATGGGCGGCCTGTGTCGAGGGATCTCCTCCAAAAAAACAAATACAAGCCGTGCGCGAGTCTACGGCGCGGGCCAGGTCAAGAGCCGAAAGGCCTCCGGGATGGGGTCCCTGGCGGAAGTGCCAGTTCTGGCAATACAGGCAGCCCATGGAACAAGAACGGTAAAAGACCGCGAGATTCCGATAGCCGTGTTCCGGACCTTGGGAATAGGAATACTGTTCCCAGCCGGCCGGTTTGTAGGTACCGGCCGGGCACACGAAGTCGGCGCAGCAATTGGTCGGCAGGGGGTCGTAGTACCAGTCCAGGATCCCCTTGGCGCCGGTGCCGGCCAGGGAGACGAGCTTCCCTCGTCGAACCTGCCGCAGTCCGCAGTACCCCCTCATGCCCTCGACGGGCGCGCACCGGTTGCCGCAGAGCCGGCAGGTTCTCTCCCCGCCCGAAGGGACCTCTCCAGGCAGCCCAAAAGGAAGCCGAGCAGCCGCAGAAGCCTTTTTCCAGGCAGCGCGGTGCGATTCGAAATGTTCGGCAAGGCACTGGCGGCACAGGCCGATGGCGGTGGCCACCGGCGGACGCGAGCGGCCGCAGGCCCTGCAAGCAGGCGCCGTGCGGCCTGTGCCCTGATTCTTTCGCGTATTCTGCACGGCGATGGCTCCGGTTCTGCCGGTATTTTCCCGAAGATCGTCGTATCGTTGGACTTCAGGCGCCCTTCTTGAAGCGGGTTTGCTCTCCTTTTTTGGCAAGCCCCTTCCGAACTGGGAATAAAAATCGTAGGGGACGCGTCCAGCCTTGTAAAGCGCTTGGTTCCATCCGGGCAGGGCCACGTCAATCTGGAGGGTAAGGGGGTGAATTTTTGCGCTTCTGCATTTTTTCCTGGACTTTTCCCTCCCCTTGTCCTATTCTGGCCCCATGCTCGATCGTTGCCTTACCGACAAA
>Ga0101944_10002594_pt1 | contig 28461 bp, 28 predicted proteins | sample DewCreD2012metaG_FD_75245 | JGI IMG/M metagenome (GOLD analysis project Ga0101944, IMG submission 75245) | Hot spring sediment bacterial and archeal communities from British Columbia, Canada, to study Microbial Dark Matter (Phase II) - Dewar... ... | reverse complement strand
GTAGTTCTTCTTCTTCCTTACTTTCTTTCGTATACAATTCTTTCTCAATATTCTTTATTTCATTAGTTTCTATATGCTCTTCTTTTTCAGTTTTTTTCTCTTCCTTTTCCAATAGAACTTCTTCAGTTTCTATATTTTTTTCTTCTTTAAGAATTTTTTTTTGCATAGCAATTATGAAATCTAGTTTAGAATTTATGTCTTGTTTGATTTTTGGTTTCGCATTTTTTTTCTTATTTGAAAGTTTTTTTCTTGTCATTTTACTACCAATATCTGCATCCCGATTGTTTTATATTTAAATCTTTTTATTGAATATATACTCTTCTATATTATATGTTCCCATTATCGGTGCATCGATGAATCCTTGCATAGCTGCATCTGCAAATCTGCCGTCTTCTAGCCAGTAGAATAACCATTCGTTGACATATTCAGGTTCTTTCTGTACAAATCCAGACCCTATATGTTCGAGCCATTCCTTATTACTTATTTCATGTGCGCCTATAGGCGGGGCAATTATTATTGGTATTCCTAATGCAGTATAAAAAGACATTTCGCTCGGTTTGGTCCATAATATGTCTGTATTGCGTAATGCTTTATTGAAGTTTTCAAAATACGTTTTTTTATCCATTGCAAAGACTATTTCAAACATTTCATTTGATTCTAGGTTTTTTGCTTTCCTCTCAAAATGCATTTTGAGATCTAGTTTTGTTCCAACAGCTATTATGAGTCGAATTTTCTTGTTATTCATCTTGTTTTTCAAAGATTCAAATATTCTATCAGCTATATCTGATTGTGCACCTGCTCCACCTATGGTAAACATTAATGTCAGCGTATGTTTCTCATATTTTTTTATTTTTTTTATGTCAAAACTTTTGTCTAAATGTTCTTTTATTAATGGCGCATATTTCTGGAAAAATATCTTGTTTGGATCAAGATTTATCAATCTAGAAAGCAGGTCTTTTTTTGCAATCCCTTTGTTTTTTCCAATATTCTCTTTTGGAAGTGGGAATCCTGTTTCCACTATTTTTTCTTGATTTATGCCGTATTGAAGTAATCTCTGAGTGACATGTCTGCATGGACTGAAATATGTTATTGTAGAATCTTTCGGATTGTCGGGAACCCATATTCTGTTTATGTCCGTATCTGTAGCAATACAATAAACTTTTCTTTTATAATAATTGAATGCCATGGCAGGAATAAAATGTGTAGTAATTACTGGGATGTCTTCTTTAGATGTATACTCAACAATGCTTTTGCATAATCCTTTTTTTATCAAGGCCTTTAATCTCAATACGCTGAAATTTGGTTTGCTCAAATCTCTAAACGGAAAGAACGGACTTATTTTTTGAAACTTGTCATAAATGCCAAACGTAATTTTTCCTATCACGGGAATATTTTTAAGTCTTGAAACGAATTCATAGAATTCCCTCGACTGCTCCCACAATCTATGATCTTTCAAAGATACTGTTTTATCGCTGTTTGCAGTTATTATTCTTTCATTTGCGATATCTCTCAAAGGATAAGCTGCTCTCTGATGCCCATATCCCATATCGACGGAGATTATCCATGCTTTATTTTTCATCGTGGTTTTTCTTAAAGGTTTTTTTATCATTGTATCACTTGGAATATATGGCTTTCTCCTGGCTCTAAAATTATTGATATTTCTTTTCCTTCACGCACGTATTTTTTATTATTTAATAAATCGTTTAAAACATATTTTTTTGAAAAATCTATGCCAGAATCCTCATTAAGATATATTTGTACCATGTTTGCTTTGTTATATATATCCATGTTAACACACACAAGAATTATTTCTCTTTTTTTCCCTTCCTCTTCAAGAATTCTTAAAAATGTAAACAATTGTGAAGTACTAGTTATTCCTTGATTTGTATTTACATATACATATTTTCCTTTTTGCAATGCCTTGTGTTTGTTTCTTATTGTATTTACTTTTATTATATATTTTTTCAGATCCCTGTCGGATTCCCAGTCTATGCTGCTGTATGAGAATAGATTTATTGGTTGCCATTCCAGTTTTTCGAATCCGTTGAATATCATCGGTATTCCTGGAACTGTAGCAGTTATTACCCATCTGCTCTTATTTGCTCTCTCAGATAATACTTGATCATGACTTAATTGTCCTAATAATTTTTTTGTATTTCTTATGAAATCATGACATTCTGGAAATATGAAAAATCTAGAATTTTCCGGGAAAAATTTTCCAGAAATATTATACATATAATCTAGATATCCTTTTAATGTTTCAACAGTGTATAGTTTGTTAGAGAAGTCTCCATATACTGCAGTGAATCCTGCCTCAAGAAGTTCTCGAATATCGTCTACATATGATTCTGCTATAAAGACAACATCTCCTGTTATAGAGCCGTTTTTCGGATGCTCTTTTTTTGCAAATTCTCTTGACTCATAGATGCATTCCCTCCAGAAATCAAGAGGTACGCGATATGCAACATCACACCTAAATCCATCTATACCCATATGTTTTATCCAATATTTTGGTATAGATTTAAAATATGTGTACATCTCTTTTATTGTCGGGTTTTTAGGTGCAGCGTTTTCTCCATCAGGTATTCTGTAGTTCCAATTGAGTTGTGCAGCATCTTCCCACCAATATCCGTGGTCGAATGGACACATTGTGAATCTGGCATCACCCCATGGTTTTCCTTTCTTTAAGTCTTCAGGATAAATGTATGGTGCTTTAAGGCTTTTTATATCTTCCTTGTAAAGAAACCATTCAGGATGAAGCCTCTGCAATACAAAATCATGGCTTGTATGATTAAAAACAAGGTCCATATATACTTTAATGCCCCTTTTATGAGCTTCCTTAATTAATTCCTTGAACTCCTTCATAGGATCAGATAGAGATGCATGTGGTCCTTGAGAATGATCTCTATCTATTGCTGATTCAGGATCTATTGCTTTATAATCTCTAATACTATAAGGGGATCCAGGCTGCATATATGCAGGAAATTGATCATGAGGATTGTAGTTCCTGTATAGCTCTCCTATAGGGTGTATGGGATTTAAGTAGAGTATTTTTACACCCATTTTCTTTAAGTTGTCCAAACGGTATTTTAAGTCATCGAATGTTCCTGAATGTCCAAATTTCGGCTTCCCGCTTTTTCCTATTTTTCTTTGTCCAAAAAATCGTATAAATGCATTATAAACTATGCTTTCGTCTATATATGCCGGATCCACATGTATTTCTGCAAAATCTTTTTCATCAGGACCATACAACCAGTGCCAATAGTTATGTTCATTGTGTCTCCATCTAAATGTTGCTTTAAAGAATCCTGTGTTATTGCATTTTATTTCATATTGATAAACTCCATCTTTTAGATGCATCTCGTGTCCATGATACCTTCCGGTAATATCTGTCCATACTTCAACTATTAATTTATCGTGTTCTAATTCATCTGCTAATTTGCACTGAAAAATTACTTTATCCCCAGAAACGTGTTTTATTACTTCTCTTTCAGGATAAGTCCATAGAAATGTTGATTTCTCAACAAGCTTTGCTTCCATATTATCCATAGACCCACCTCAGCATATTTTATGGCTTTGCACTTTAAATATGTTTTCATAAAAACATGTTTTCATAAATTTATTCACTAGTCATCCATTCCAAAATTATTTAAATAATATGTGTGTTCTTTTAAAATGGTCAATGCAACACAACTTTCTACATACATTTATTGTCCCAGAAAGCTTTTCATAAGCTCTGTTCTAGAAGTAAAGGAACCTCCTAAAGGGGCCCTGGTCAAGGGAAAAGTATGGCATCAAACTTACGAATTCATCAACAAGAATGAGAAAGATATAGTAAAGTCTATTGCTAGCATAACTTATGAAGATATTTTTGGTCTTTACAGGAAGAGTTTCTCAAAATTTTTGCGCGATGCAATACTGCTTAACAAAGCAGAATTGAAATCTTTTGATATAAATCTGCTTGGCTTATTCAATGAGTATTGGCCTGATTTTGAAGAGGAAGCGAAAATTAGGGCGTTAAATGTTTTTGAATTCATAAAATGTCGACAGGTTTTCGGAGAAGAATTATGGAATGTTCTTTCTCCAAAGATTTTATCTGAACAATATTTTAAGTCTGAAAAATCGAACATTTCTGGAATAATCGATGTGTTGGAAGTGCATGATATTTCCTCGGAAGAATCTGAAAAATTATATGTTCCTATGGAATTGAAGACAGGAAAATTTCCTAGCACAGGAATGTGGGAAACGCACAGGATACAACTAGCCGCATACTTATTGATACTTGAAGATTTAGGAAAAAAAGTTTCAGAAGGAGTATTGCGATATAGGGGTTCTGATGAGAAAAGGATCCTTGTCATGAACAGTATGTTGAGAGAAGAAGTTATTACTACTATTTCTAATGTACAAGAAGTGTTAAATTCAGTTATGCCTCCAGATTTTACGGATAACAAGAATAAATGTGCTAAGTGTTCATTTAAGGAAATATGCTACGATGATGCAGAAATGAAACGTCTTATTGATGGTAAAAAATCTCGATTTCCTCAAAAATACGATATCCTAGAATAGAAAACTTTATATATACTGCCCGTTTATTTTTATCATTAAAACAAGTACTTAAAGTACGTCGCGTTTAAAGGTGATTGTTATGCCAGAAGTGAAAGCTGATCCAAAAAGCATGGAAGAGAAGAAATTCTCAAAACAATTAATAGGAAAAACAGTTATCTCGAAATCAGGAAAGAGATTTGGTGAAGTTGGAGATATTATATTTGAGACTAAGTCAGGAGAGTTGATACATCTAGTATTGGCAAATCCCACGTCTTATATTGAAAAGCTAGAGCTTGAGAAGACTAAGGATGGATCCATACTTGTTCCTTTCTCAGCAGTCATTGCTGTAGGAGACTTCGTTGTACTTGCAGAAGAGGATATAATATAAACTTATATACAATATAAACTCATAATATAAAAAAAGATATACTATAGTTAAAAATTAATAATATAATATTTTTATATTTTTTATTTATAAGGTGTCTTTCTTTTCTTTTGTATTTTTTAAATCATATTTCAAAAGATTTCCTAAAATGTTTTAAATAGAAATACGTTATACCTATAATGAAACGTAAAACAGCGATAATATGGTTTATTATATTTATAATAATTATTTTATTGTTTGCATTATTTATTTATTCGTATTATTTATTTGTCAATTCTCAGGACGCTTATTTTGTCAATGAAACTTTCACTATTGCTAATTGGAATCTGCAAGTATTTGGTGACAAGAAAGCAAATAATACGCAAGTAACTGATTACTATGCAGATATAATAAGCGATTACGATATTATATTTTTGCAAGAGATACGCGACAAGGATGGAAGCGCATTTAATGAATTGTGTGCACGCTTACCTGAATATGAATGTTTACTCTCATCAAGAGCCGGTAGGAGTTCATCTAAAGAGCAGTACGGAATAATTTATCTTGAAAGATTTAATATCTCTATGCATGATTATAATCCCGACTCTTTAGATAGATGGGAAAGACCCCCCATACGCGCAAAAATATCTATTAATAATTATTCAATAATCGCATACAATATTCATACTCGACCAGATGATGCGTCTGATGAAATATATTCTATCGAAGAATTAATAGAAAATGACCGCACAAATTATGTGATAAATGAAAATATTATGGTTTTGGGGGATTTGAATGCCGACTGCGGTTATTATAATGAAAATTATGAAACTGCATTCAGCAAATTACGCGGGTGGCATTGGATAATAAAGGATTCTGATGACACGACTGCAGGATATTCGGATTGTGCATATGATAGAATTATATTAAACAACAATGCAAATGAAGAGTATGTTTCTTATGGTGTTGTGCATACAAAATATTCTGATCATTATCTTATTTGGGTGCGGCTAAGAAGTACTGATTATTATAAAGATAAAACATTTAAGGCATATGTGCGCTATATTGGATTAACAAGATGAATTGATGTAATTGAATATTATACCCATATGAATATTTTATCCATATTGCGTACCTATATAAATAAATACTAATATAACTAAATACTAATAATTTATTTATACTAATATACTTATTTATACTAATATAAAATTGATTTATACTAATATAATGATAATATGAATGATAAGGTGAATATTTATGGTTGTTCATAATAAGAAAGCAAAGGGTTCTAATGCTGAAAGAGATTTGATACATAAATTCTTTAATAATGGATGGGTGGCTATGCGTAGTGCAGGATCTGGAAGCATGCAAAATCCTAGCCCTGATATACTCGCTGGCAACAATTTAAGAAGACTTGCAATAGAATGTAAAGCGGTAAATGATATGAAAAAATATTTTACTAAAAAAGAGATAGATGAATTAGTATTCTTTGCAAACAAATTTGGTGCTGAACCTTGGGTTGCTGTGCGTTTTGACAGGATAGACTGGTTTTTCTTGAATATAGAAGATCTTGAATTGAAAGATAAGAGCTATTTTGTTGATATAACTATTGCAAAAAGAAAAGGATTAGATTTTGATACACTGATAAGCAAGTAATTTTTAAATACCATTCAATAATTATTCTTACTAAAATTATTGTTAGAAAATAACAAAATATTTAAATACCCTATACGCTAGTTAATGAATTAAGATGTTTTATTAAAAGAGGTGTTAAAATGGCTTTAGATACGGTAATATTGGCGGTTATTATAGGTACATTGGCAGCAATAGTGTATAGCTTAAGAGTTCTTGTTCTATTAGAGAGAAGAATTGCAAGGATGGATGAAAATATAGAGAAGATGACTGATGTCATTGCAAAACAAGAACTTCAAGTACTTGCAGAAGAAAAGAAAATAGAGGCCGAGGAAAAACAAATTCTGGCAAAAAAGAAAAGAAGATAAAATTTATATTTTATTTCTTAATCTGTTATTTCTATGATTATTCATAAGTCTTTTAAGCATGGATGGTTCTATCATTATAGAGTACATCTTCCTAAGACAGAAGAGTTGTGTAATTATAAGTTTGATTCTTTAAAAAAATATCTTATTGATGTTCATAAGAGTTGTCCTGATGAATATTTTCAAAAAGGCCCCAGGGGCTCTGGATTGCGTATGAATCTTAACTTAGATATAAAAAGGATTAAAGGTCATGAGGTATCAGAACTTGCAGCATTAGGTTTAGAAAACAACAGGTTTAAGACAGGACACAGCAATGTTCAAATGTTTATGCTCCAAAACGATAATAAGACTATAAGCATAGAGGTTCCTATATGGCTTCTTGACAAAGAACTCTCCTCATATACATGTGTATTTGATACCACTGATCCTCTGACTGGGCACATTGATGTGTTGCGTATAGAAGATGAAAATATCTGGATTTGGGACTATAAACCAAATGCTGTGAAAGAGAAATATGCATCTACACAAACCAATTTTTATGCAGTGATGCTCAGTAAGAGAACAGGTATTCCTTTAGAAAAATTTAGATGCGGTTACTTTGATGACAAGGATGCATTTGTGTTCAAACCAGAAATATCTACTATAAAATCGAAACTTATATAAATAATCAATTTATATAAATAGTCATATATACATTTTATATGTGTTTTTGTTAAGCAGGAAGGTGATTAATATGTTGAAAATGAAAAAGATATCTGAAGCTTATGATATGAGAGTTTTTACTGATACTGGAGATTATTTTGGAGATGTGGAAGAAGCAATAATTCAGAACACAAAAATTTCTGGCTGGAGAGTTAGAGCAACAAAGAATTCGTTTTTGAATAAAGTTCTCGGATCAGCAAAAGGCGTAATTATACCGCATAATCTTGTGAAAAGCATTGGTGACATAATGATTATAAACAGGTCAGCTATACCTAATGCTCCGGAAGGAAGTGACGAGTAATTAATTTTTTTCATTGTTTAATTTTCTTGAAATATGCTCCCTTGCTTGCTTCTTTTATGAATTCCCATGTTTTTCTGCTGTCATATCCTTTTAGATCAATTATTTTTGTACGATATACGGCTATTCCTGTTGAGGATATTTCTGTTTCTAAAAGATGCTGGTTTGCCATGAACCATTTCATAAAGTTAGAAACATTCATTTCTAGATCTGTATGTGATAGTATGTTTTGTAGTTGATTAGATTCTACTACTAAGTCTATGTTTTTTTCTTCAGCATACTTTTTTTCAAGCATACTTTTTAAGTGATATTCTCCTTCTGTATGCATATAGAACGTTATAGATTCCATTCTTGCTTTATATTCCTTTAAATAATCTATTAGGTTATTAAATTGTTCTCTTGTCATTATTTCTTGAGATTTGATTTTTTTGAAATATAATAATCCAATTTCTCTTTCTGTATTTATAGATATGATTCTGTCATATTCTTGTTTTAGTAGTTTATTTAATGAATTTTCTATATTTTTATTTATATAAAATTTCGTTGATTCGAATGTCATAATACTGGTAATATACAACAATTTATAAATGTTTTTACCAAGAAGTAATTAATAATTGCCTTTTTTGTTTCTTAATTAATCGTCTCCTAATCATTTTCTTGAGAATCATCTGCAACATCATCATCGAACAGTTTTGGTTTTTTCTTGTCTGTTTTTGGCTCGTGTATATCCCCATTAGCTGCATCAAACATCGTTTTAAGACCGGATTCGAGACTTTCAGGATCTGCAATAAGACTATGTACATATGGATTTATCAACCATTTATCATTGCTATTAAGATTCACGAAAAGCATACTAAAATCTTTTATCTTAGAAAGTTTAGCCCAATTTTTTATTAAAAAATTAAAATTTTCTGTTGAATTCAAACAGACAACTGTCCTGTTTCCTACACCGGAAAGTGCTTGATCAGAAAGTATTGGGAAAATTATATATTTTACAGTTTTATCATTAAATTTTACGTCAATAAAATTGTTTTTATTGTCAACCGTCATGGAAACGATTTTTCTAAGAGTCAAATCCCTATTCTTCAAATAATTCTCTGTCCATGCAAGCAATTCGTTCATGATTTTGCATTATATGACTAATTTTTATTGTTTTTGGTATTGCGCAATCATTAAAACAATGTGTGGTGTCAAGAATGCAAATAAGTATATTCCCGCAATCAAATACGGATTATGCCTCAAAGGAAGCATTGTTTTTATACTAAACTCTATTGACGCTCGACTTATGAGTGCAAAATTCACGACCCCGCTAATTATTAAAGCAAACAATAATCCACTCAACGAACGCTTTTCGGCCCGATGGATATCGGCTATTAATATACTGAAAAAAACTCCAAATGCAAAGCCAAAAACAGTTATTATAAATATTATGAATGTTCCTTTAAAAACAAAAAGAAAAGGTATCAAGAACGCTGAGCATATAGCATTTCCTACAATCAACAAGAAAAGCAACGCCCAATATATAGTTTTATCAAGAAATTTTATGCCTATATGCTTCTTGTTCTCTGCCTCTTCTATTATTGTGGAGACGTGCTCAATTTCATTAGTGCTCCATCCCTTACTAAGAAGATCAAGTTTATTTATCTGCATAAACACCTCTTTGGAGCATATCTGATGTGCAGGTATTTAAATGTTTTTAAGAAAAATTGTCGAATCGTTCCATACTATAGAATAGAATAACAAAAAATTAAACAAGTTGAAGAATCAAGGTTAGGTAAAATTTTACAGAAATTGGATTAGTGTACATTTCTTTTAGGAGAAACATTTATTTGGAATTCAATATGGTAAAATTGTTATTTCTTTAAGAAAAGTCTAATCCAAAGCAGTCTCTTCTGTTTTCTCTTCGGCTCCAGATTCTTGTGGGGTTGTCTTCAAATAATCCATAGTTTTAGGCTCAACACCCGAATTAACAAGTTGATTCCATTTTTTAAAATCTATCCATGTATGCCATTTTCCATCTATTTTGAATTTCTTTTTCGCGAACATCCACACCCTTGATGGTTTATGTTCAGAAACCATTTCATAGTCCGGTAAATACTTAATAAGTTCCTTACCAAATATTGTAACTTCCTCGTGTGTCGGCATGTTTTCCCTTTTTAATCTTAGTCTCGAAGCACCTATGTGCATGTATGCTTTTACTTCTATAAAATCCGGGTTTCCTTTCATTATTAATTCCGCATATTTTTCTGGTTGTATATCGTTTATTGATTTAATAACTGTTATTCTTATGCATGTTCTGTGTTTTTTTTCTGAGAGTAATTCAAGACTTTGATTAAGTCTTTCCCAATAATCGTCAAATAACGGCAGATCTACTTCTTTAAGTAGTTCCTTGTTTGGTGCGTCTAAGCTTACATATAGTTGGGTTACTGGTTTTAAGTCTCTTATGGCTTCCGGATACTGTGCATTTGTAACCATGAACGTACTTATTCCTTGACTGTTGAATTTTTCAAGCAATTCATTTATTCTAGGATACATTATTGGTTCTCCAGTTAATGATAATGCTACATGTCTTACTGTTTTTGATTTATCATAAGTTTTTTTTGCTTCTAGCATTCCACCATATCCTTCAAGTAGTTTATGATGAGCTTTTATGCTTTCTTCAAATATCATTTTTGGATCGTCTATTCCCCATTTCCATTCTTTGCTTACTGGTGCTTTATAACCTCTCCAGCAGAAAGTGCAACGGTTTGCACAACTTATGCTTGTAGTCATTTGCATGCATTGATTGCTCATTATTCCATAGAATTTTAGTTTATAACATCCGCCTTTGCCTTTTATCATGTTTTTTGTCCAGCCACATGTTTTCACGGCAGAATGTTCTCCTATTATCCTATATTGTTGTCTTTCTAATTCTTCTCTAGCATATTTGTTTAACATTTTTTGACGAATTGGGTTTGTTTTTTTAAACTTTGTTAAGAAAAGATATATTTTTCTATATTGAAAATATTTTTTTATGTAGGTGTTTATTTGTTTATACTATGTAAAAATGTCACTTTTTTTGATGTTTTTTTCGCATAAATAAGCACAAAACAAAATATTTAAATATAAGTTATATCATTAAAAGAGATATTGGTATACAAAAGCGTATACCTAGATACACTCCAAATGTGATGAAGGTCAATAACGGGACCTGAGCATCAGAAAAACAAACATGCATCCATAACAAAAATGAAGACCGAAGTATTTGAAAGAATCACAATCAAACAAATTGCAACATATTGGATTTCCAATGTTGCATTGTTCAGCGCGCTTTATTATGGGTTATCATTTGTAAGTGCAACAATACTACATAATGGCCAAACATTAAACTCAAACATCGAAGGACTCGGCAACTCGATATATTTCAGTTTCACAACAGCACTAACATTAGGATACGGAAACATTGCGCCTATAGGAATAGCAAAAGCATTAGCCGTGATTGAAGCAATAGGAAGTGTAAGCCTAATAGGATTGTTCATCGGAAAACTTGTATCGATAAAACAAGAGCAGATACTTGAAGAAATAAAAGAGTTATCATTTGAAGAAGCAACACATAAAGTTATAACAGAATTGTACTTATTTAGAAATCAAGCAAAAGAACTTCAAGAGAAACTTTCAAAAAATAAGAAAACAAAAAAACATACTGGATTTACGAAAGAACTCGACATACTGAACCTAACATTGTTTGATGCATTACAGACGTTCAATGAATCAAAAATTATAGTCCATGACCCCCAAAAATCAATGATGCATTTATCATTAATGACAAACAGCATCAATCATTCACTATCAAGGCTTGTTGAATTGTTAGTAGAATTCAACAAACAAAAAATAGGCTGGAACAAAGAGTCAACAACAACAGCATTAGCAGAAACTGTTCGGACGAAAGAGATTTTAATACAGAGTTTTGAAAGACTTAAATCTGACGAACAGACAAGCAGAATTGTTGGAGAGAAGTTGGAAGACTTGAATAAGGTAATAGCAGAACTGCAGAAATCAATTCAAAAATAATTGAATTTATTGGCGGTTGATTTCAAACCTTCAAAGTCCAAATGCTTTTGGACAAAAACAGGAGGCTTATGAAAAACTTTGAGGAGCAGTGATGCGGAAGCTTAGCTACATCCTTATTTACAGTCGTTTTGAATTTAGAGAAAAACTAACAATTCAACAACACCTTTGATTTAGCCAAAAGCGCCTATAGATGACAATATAAAAATATATTGAACTATTTTTAAGCCAAGGTCGTTTAAGATAGGACGTAGGAAATTTATGTCAAGAGTTATGTTAAAATTTATGCTAAAGTATTCACGCAATCCACCCCTCCAGACAGAAATTGTTTGGAGGGCCCTCACAGTCACAAGAATCGACAGCAATGACTTAAAGAGATAACAGGAACACCATTTAGCAATATACAAGCATTTGTTGAGCAAAAAATGTTGGGAAAAGTGACAAGAGATACATAAACGCAGCGGCAAAGAAATTACATAACCAAGAATCAAGGAGACCAAAAACAACATTATATTATAATACCTATAATGAGTTATAATATATAATATCTAATAATGGAATCCTCGATTCTTGAAAAAACAATGCAATTGCCGAAGGAGGAAAGATAAGGTCGAGAGGTAAACCATAATCTGATCCGCACAATAGTGCAGAAGGAGAGGATAAAGTTAGTTCAGAAGATTAATCCGCCCGCAAAAACATTTAACAGTGTTTAGCAGGAAAAGTAAGCAAGTGACTCGCTTGGATAATGGGCAAAAAAGAGATTGGGGCCTGGAATTGAATTAGGCAAAAACTGGGAAAAAGAGAACTTATTGAAATTAAGAATGAACTGTAAACATGCTATTGTTACACATTTTAAATAATAACAAGTTAAATCATAATCAATAGCCTATAACAATTCCAACAATCGTCTCTCCACAGTGTTTACGAGGACAACTGCTTAAAGGAATAATCAAAAGAGCAGGACATTAATGGTTTGACCTTAAGATTTGTCGGTAATTGCATTGCTTTTTTTAATTTTTAACATATTAATTTGTTTATTTTTTTTAATTCTCAATAGTATTTCTCTAATACTTTATTTTTATATTATTATTTTTATTATTATTTGTATATTTTTATTATTATTTGTATATTTTTATTATTATTTTTATTATTTTGCGTTAGAACCCGTATATTTCTCCGAATTTTCTTTTATAGTAAGATATCAATGTGTTGGGGTCAAGATTTTTCTTGCATGCATTCATTATTATTTCTGGTGTGCGCATTGTTGCGCCGTGTTTATGTACCTTATCTCTTAACCATGCTTTGACAAATTGCAAATATCCTTTTGCTATTTCTTGCTCTAATTTAGGGTTTTCTTTTAACATTTGTTCATACATCATTGCAGAATATATTGTTCCTAAAGCATATGTTGGGAAATATGCTATACTGCCTTGCGACCAATGAGAATCCTGAAGCAATCCTTCAGAATATGTTTTTGGCGTTATGCCGAGATATTTTTTATATTTAGAATTCCATATTCTTGGAAGATCTTTTACTTTTAATTTTCCTTCCATTAATGCTTTTTCTATTTCATACCTTATTATTATGTGCATATTATATGTTAATTCATCAGATTCTATCCTTATAAATGATGGTCTTACTATGTTTATTGATTCATAGAATTTTTCCATAGGAACATTTTTTATATTTGGGAATGCTTGCTTATAAGAATCATAATAATATTTCCAAAAATTTTTACTTCTGCATATTTGGTTCTCCCAAAGTCTTGATTGGGATTCATGTATTCCCAGACTGGGTGCATCATGAAGTATGGTATATTTTAAATCCTCACTAAATTGTGCTTCGTAAAGTGCATGACCTGATTCATGAGCCGTGGAGAAAAGCGAGAATAAAGGATCGTTTCTGAATGCCGTGGTTACTCTTAAGTCATTAGGACTTATCTTTGTCATAAACGGATGTGCAGATTTTGCTATGAGAAATCTTTCATTGTCATCAAGTATCATTGTGGATATTTCCTGACATACTTTTTTTTGTATTTCTATAGAGAAATCAATATTTTTGAGATTGAATTCTTTGCCATATTTTGATGATTTTTTTACTTTTTCAATAAGTGTTTTAAGGTCTCTCTTCAATTTATTGAATGTTTCATCAAGAATTTTTAATGTTATTCCACGCTCATAATCCTGAAGCAACACTTCATAAGGATTTCCTCTTGGATCAATATATTTAGCTTCTTTCTTTTTTAGCTCAACAATTTTTTCCAAATACGGTGCAAACAATTTGAAGTCATTATTTTTTTTAGCAATTTCCCAATTATGTTGTGCCAACCCTATGACTTTGAATAACTCTGCTATATGTTTTTTAGGAATTTTGTTTATTCTTGACAGTTTCCAGGAATAATTTGTTACAATTGCTTTTTCTATATTATTAAGTTTTGTAATGTTTTTAGATAAATTTGAAATTATTCTGCTAAGTTCTTTAGAAGTTGTTTTTTCGTGTATAAGTACTGCGATGAATGATATTTGTTCTGCTCTTTCTTCTGCAGCCTTTATTGGCATCAAAGTAGCCCTATCCCACCATAATAAATTTGCAGCACTGTTAAGAAGGCTTATTTCTTTATCGATTTCTTTCAATATTTTTAAATCATCAGATAATGTCATTTTTTTATTCTTTTATAATTTTAGTCATGCTTGTGGCTTTGTCGCCATTTGAAAGCTTCATTAATCTTACTCCTTGAGTATTTCTTCCAACTTTTGATATTTGCGAGCATTCTGTTCTTATAAGTATTCCTTTTTTGCTTATTAACATTACTTCGTCTTCGTCTTTTACAGGCAATACTGAAACAACTTTTCCGTTTCTTTCTGAACAAATTATGTTTCTAACACCCTTTCCTCCTCTGGATATGAGTCTATATTCTGATGTGGATGTTCTCTTTCCATACCCGTTCTCTGTTAATGTAAGCACTTGTTTGTCAGGATCTGCTATTATCATTCCTATTACTTCATCATCTTTCTCAAGTTTTATTCCCCTGACGCCTTGTGATTGTCTGCCAGTAGGCCTAACGTCTTGCTCATCAAATAATGCTGCTTGTCCGTTTTTTGTTGCTATGAGTATATTTTTTGTACCATCAGTCATCCTTACATTGACAAGTTTATCATTATTCTCTGAATCCATATTTATCGCTATTATCCCGCCCTTTCTAGGATTGCTAAATTCTATTAAATTTGTCTTTTTTATCATTCCATTTTTTGTAGCCATGACAAGATAATGTTTATCATCGAAGTCTCTTACAGGAATTATTGCATTTACTTTTTCATCGGCATCAAGTTCTAGAAGGTTTACTATTGCTTTGCCCATTGATTGTCGTGATGCATCAGGTATTTTATATACTTTCATCCAATGGAGTGTTCCTTTGTTTGTGATTATCAACAAGTATGAGTGTGTTTTTGCAATGAACACGTCCTCAATATAATCTCCTTCCTTAAGATCTGAAGCTATTATTCCTCTTCCGCCCCTATTCTGTACTTTATAATATTCTACAGGAACTCTTTTAACATATCCTGAATGCGTAAGTGTTATTACTACGGGTTCATCAGGTATCAAATCTTCTACTTCAAAATCTATATCTTCATCCGCAATATCAATTATTTTTGTTCTTCTAAAATCATTTTTTGAGTAATTGTTTATTATTTCATTCATTTCTGATTTTATTATGTTTCTTATTTTTATCTCGGATTCAAGTATCTCTTTGTATTCCTTTATTTTTATTGTTAAGTCGTCAAATTCTTTATTGATTTTTTCCTGTTCGAGTACAGCAATTCTTTGTAGTTTCATGTCGAGTATTGCTGTTGCTTGAACTTCTGTTAATGCGTATCCTTCTATCAATTCTCTTTTTGCGTCATCTGCAGACTTGCTTCTTTTTATAAGTGCAACTATCGGGTCTATATTTTTTAATGCGATTCTTAATCCTTCAAGTATGTGCGCTCTCTCTTCTGCTTTCTTAAGATCGTATGCTGTTCTCTTGCGTACTATAGTTATTCTATGATCAAGATAGTTGTTTAAGTAATATTTTATATTCAAGAGTCTTGGCTCATTATTCACCAATGCAACAAAGTTTATTCCAAAAGTATCCTGCAGTCTCGAATGATTATATAATAAGTTCTTCACTATTTCTGGGTTTGCATCCTTTTTCAACTCAATAACTATTCTTACTCCGTCTCTGTCTGATTCGTCTCTTAAATCAGAAATTTCTGTTATTTTTTTGTCTCTTACAAGATTGGCAATATCTTCTATGAGTGTTGCTTTATTGACCTGATAAGGTATCTCTTTTACTATAAGTACGTTTTTTTCTTTCTTTTTCTCTACATCTATTATTGATCTTATTCTTATTATTCCCTTTCCATTTTTATATGCATCTATTATTCCTTTTCTTCCCACAATCTCTGCGCCCGTAGGAAAATCTGGTCCCTTGATTATTTGTGATAGCTCTTCAATTGTTATATCCGGATTATCTATTAATGCAATTACTGCTTCGCACGATTCTTTAAGATTATGTGGTGGAATATTTGTTGCCATGCCAACAGCAATTCCTGAACTTCCGTTTACAAGCAGGTTTGGAAATTTACTTGGCAAAACAATCGGTTCTTTCAATGTACCATCAAAGTTAGGAATAAATTCTACTGTATCCTTATCAATATCTTGGAGCATCTCATCACTTATTCTCGAAAGTCTTGCTTCGGTGTATCTCATCGCTGCAGCGTTATCTCCGTCTATTGAACCGAAATTTCCTTGCCCCTGAACAAGAGGATATCTTAATGAGAACTCTTGTGCCATTCTTACAAGAGAATCGTATACTGCAGTGTCTCCGTGCGGATGATACTTACCCAGTACTTCTCCGACAATTCTTGCACATTTTTTGAATGGTTTATTATATGTATTATTTAGTTCGTTCATTGCATACAGTATTCGTCTGTGTACCGGCTTTAACCCATCCCTTACATCCGGAAGTGCTCTTCCGACTATTACAGACATTGCATAATCTAAGTATGACTTTTTCATTTCATCTTCAATAGGTTGAGATATTACCTTAGAATTTCCACTATTTTCATTGTTCATGTTGGCATTATTTACTATTTTATCGTCGGACATTTTTTTTATTAGTTTATTTTTTCTTTTTTCCTCTCATCAACAGAAATATCTTTTGTTTATAAGTGTTACGGTTAAATTATGGTTCATTTATAGACGAGAAATGGCTTGTTATGTTTTTATTTTAGTATTTTTATTTATTTTTCAATCTTTATAATTCTGCTTTTTTCAAGGTCAGAATGTATTTTGAATGTGTGGCCGCAATAGACGCAGCGTTTTGATTTGTTCGATATTTCGCCTCTTTTAGGGCTATATTTCATGTTATGTTTGCACTTTGGGCATTTTACTATCATCATTTTTAATAATATTTTCTTATGATTTAAATTTATAATTATATAACCAGCATATTACTATATCACTATAATATAGTAAATTATTTATTTTCCATTTTTTCTCTTACTCTTTTAATATCGTCCCTGAATTTTTTTTCTAACTGTTTCTTTGTGAATGGTCTTTGTTTCTTATTTTCTTCTGTTTGCAAGGGATTTTTTTCCATACCAGAATTGTTGTTTTCTGACATATATTTAGGAGTTTCTTCTATTTTTTCATCCATTGCAGATGATTCCGTATTAATGCGAGGTATTTCTTCTTCGAACGTTTTTGTCTTCTGCTGTACTTCTTGTATTTTTTCTTCTATGATTTTAAGGAATTGTTTTTGCTGTTCTTTCTCTTCATCTGTTTCAGTCCATTTCTTCAGTTCTATATGCTCAATTTTTTTCTCTATATCAATATTTTCTGGAACCTTTATGTTCTCTTCAAGCGTCTTTTGCTCTTCTTTAATAGGGACCTTAACTTCTTCGAATATGCTTTTTAGGTTGCCATGGTCTATTTCAAAATAATTATAGAATTTGTCAGTGGTTTTCAATATATAACTTCTGCCTTTTTTGTCTTTAGTGATGAATCCAGTATCTTCCAATAATTCTATGTGATCATAGCATTTGTTTCCTCTTATTCTAACAACTTCTGATTGATATATTGGAGACTTCCACGCAATAACTGCTAATGTTTCCATGACAGATTTCGATAGTTCCGTATCTGCAACAATTTTCCGAACTATAGATAGATATTTTTCCCGTACATTTATCTTCCAGCTATTGCCTTCCTGGAATATTGCAAGTGCAGAATTTCTCTTTTCGTAATCTTCTTTTAAACTATCAAGTACATTTTTTAGTTGCTTCTTTTCGATTGCACATAACTCTGATATTAATGATTCATCGATGTATTTTCCCTGTGCAAAAAGGAGCGCCTCAACTTTATTTTTTTTGTCAATATAATCTTGATCTACTTCCAATTCGCTAACATATTGTTTTGTTTTTATAGGATCTTCACGTTTTTGAGAAGTTGACTCTTTGGTGGTGTTTTCTTCTTTTGATTTTTCAATTATTTTTTTAGATTTTTTTTTTAATGATTCGGGAGTTATTTTTTTTTTAGAGATATTTGTAGATTTATTCATTTTTTCATGTATTTGTTTCCTTCAAGGATTATGCTTTTTTCTTTCATCAACACTTCTATGAACGGTTGCAGGTGTTCTTTGTCTATACCTACTTTTGAAGATATTTCTTCTACAGTTCTTGGTTCAGTCAGCGACAATATTATACTATTTCTTATTGCCCTGCCAAGATTTACTTTCAACAACTCGTTCTCGGAGTTTAGGTTTTTTAATGATGCTGATATCTCATGTAGTTTTGATAGTAGATCATTGTACCAATATGTAATATCTTTTTGTGTTAGATTGAAATTTTCTGGTTCTATTATTTCTAAACTTGCGGGCGTTAGATTGAAGCATAATATATTTAGTTTCTCCATGTTTGACACTAATACGTCTGATTCAAAGAAGGTACTCCATATCCCGTTATTTTCTTCTGTGGGGGCGAAATATTCGTTCATAAATATATATCCAGGATCTTCTTTTATTGCAGAGATATACTTTTTTAATGTGTTTTCTACATGCTCTTTAGGGTTTCCTGCCATCTCAAATATTACTTTGCACAATATGTGTCCTTTTGCTATAAGTTCTTTTATATCTCTTTCTTTCATAATTTAGAAGATACTAATGTTTTTTATAAATCTTTTGGTGTTTTTTTCCTCTTAAAAAACACCAAGTAACCGCCATATATTCCTATTGTTGAGGTTAGGAATATAATTCCTATTAAACTGTATCTTTTTGTTTTTTCATTTTTTGACTCATAAATTATGTTGCCGGTTATAGGCATATCTGTTCCGGTATTATGAAAGAACTTTGTTACATTTTTTTCTGCATTTATTGTTGCTTGAGAAGTCGAATATTCTTTGTTTTGTTCTTCTGTTGATTGTACTGATAAAATATTTTTTCTGGTGTATGTGCTATTTTCATTTCTGCATTCAACAAAATATTCTTCTTTGTCAGCAAATCCTAATCCGTTCGTAATTAGGTTATAAGTTCCACATTCCATAAATTGTAGAGGTAATCTTATCGTTGTGCCGGAATATTTTTCCAATATAATGTTTATTGGTTTGATTGTATTTTTGTTTTTTTCATCTTTTATTTCTGTAGTTATTAAGTATTTTCTGTCGTTTCCCCTATATGCGTCTATTTGTAAAATGTCTTCTTTTATCTCTGTACTTAGTTGTGATTTCTGTTCTAGACCTATATTTGCATCACATTTTTCGCGTTTTTCACATTCCTTATCTTTGAAATATGGATTTTTTATTATTATAATTTTTTCTGATGTTTCATTTAGAATATTTGGCTCTCCGAATTCACAGGTAATATTTATTATTTGGTTCTTGAATGTTGCAGCAACCGTTTTATCATTTATGTTTGGCGTGTATGTTTTTTCATTTAGGTTGTTTGTTTGAACTTTGTTCTTCAATATATTGCCGTAAATATCTTCTATCCAGTATTCTATGTAAAATTCTACTTTCTGCTTAGGACTCACATTTAGTATATTGTAGAATTTTATTGCTTCCTTATTGTAATATATTTTTTTATCTTCCTTTAATTTTATATCTAGTGTTATGTTGCATTCGCGGTCATTTGAGAAATTTTCTGTTGACTTGTTTGTACTGTTGTTTGTATGGTTATTGGTGATGTTGTATGTTTCATTTATAGTTATGTTAGTTTCATTTAATGTTGCGTTTATTGTCTCGTTATATGATGATTGATTTGTTTGTTGGTTTGTTTGATTGATTGTTATGTTCAGAGTGTCATTTATGTTACTGTAATATCCTGGTGTTGGTAATGTACTCCGCCACATGTTTTGTTTAGTTATTGACATTCCCTCCATAGCATCAATGTTTGTATAATTTACAAAATCTATGATTGTATTGTTGTATGTTATTGCAAGGAATTCTCCTGTATTGCTGAGAGTGAACGAGCTTTCATAAATTTGAGAGGCGACATTGTATTCATTGAGGAAAAGACCGCAGTCGTTGCATATTATGGGGTAGTCGCATATTCCTTCAGAATATAGTCTTATATTATGATTAATGCCGTTCTCAAGAAGTTTGTATGTTTCTAAGTTTTCGCACTCCGGATTAGAAAGCTCAATCCACTCCCTGCCCGCATCACTTCCCGCGGGATTGTAAAGTATCTCTGAGAATTGTATGGAATAAGCGGACATAGCGGTGACTAATAACAGCAGCATCCAGAATGTTGTTCTTATTATTTTTTTAAAAAATATTTTTATCTTTCTGTCAATTTTTTTCATATTTTTCATATAATAGTTAATTAAGAAAAATTAAAATATCTGTCTATATTATTTTCGTAGATTTTGCGAGGGAATCGAAATTTTTGTTTTTCAATTAAAAACTCCGGGTATTTTTTTCCGGCATTTGATGCATCTTCCTTTATATATGCCTATTGTTCTGATTTTATGTTCTCTTTCAATTAATAGGTTGTTGCAGTAAATGCAGTAGGTGTTCTCTAATATGCCGATGTTTCCTAAATATACATATTTTATTCCTTGCTTTATGGCTATTTCTTTAGCATTTCTAAGTTTTTTGTCTGGCGTGATTTCTTTGTTCTGCATCTTATAATATGGAAAAAATCTTGAGAAATGCAGCGGCGTGTCTTTTAAGTTCTTTCTAATCCATCTACACATTTTTTCTATTTCTACTTCGTCATCGTTCAGTCCAGGTATTATTAAATTTGTCACTTCTAGCCATGTGCCGGTTTTTTTTATTGTCTTAAGGGTTTTTAATACAGGTGCAAGTTTGGCGTTTGCGTATTCTTTGTAGAATTGTTCATTAAATCCTTTCAAGTCGATATTTGCAGCATCAAGGTATTTTAAGAGTTTTTTTAATGGTTTATCGTTTATGAACCCGTTGCTAACAATAACGTTTTTTATTTTGTTTTTTTTTGCAAGTTTCGCAATATCTATCATGTATTCATAGAACACCGTTGGTTCGTTGTAAGTATATGCAATCATTTGTATATTATTGTTTATGGCAAGTTTTATGATGTCCTCAGGAGTCATATGTAAGTTGATGTCTGTTTTGTTGATATTTGTATTTATTTCGGCAACATTAGCTCTGCTTATGTCATAATTCTGGCATCCTTTACAGAACAAATTACATCCTATTGTGCCTATAGAAAGTATTTTCGATCCAGGATAGAAATGATATAATGGTTTCTTTTCTATAGGGTCTATGTTTATTGCACTAGGCATTCCATAAGTTATGCTATAGAGTTTGCCTTCTACATTGATTCTTGTTCCGCACAAACCTTTTTTGTTTTCTGCTATTAAGCAGTTATGTGGACATAACTGACATCTTATTGTTCTGTCATTTATTTTGTTTTTCTTTTTGTTATCATTTTCTCTGTTGAAAAATTCTTTTATTTCGTGCATTATGAATATACGGTTTTTTAAAATAAAAATTTTCCGTCAAAAGAGATCAAGCAAGATTCTTTACTATTATACAATAATAAGAAAACTTTTAATACTATCTAAAAGTATTGTTCTCTGAGGTAAATTTAGTTTAAAGCCGTAAAAAGGGGTGTTTATGGGATTATTTGGTTTCTTAAAGAAAAAGGATTCAGGAGCATCTAGTCCTAAGTCTGCAGATTTAAGCAGTCTTAATACTGATTTGCCAAGTTTGGATGGGTCGAATTTAAATTTAGATGATAATAATTTACGTGAGTTGACGCTTCCTTCATTAGATGAACCATCACCAGAGCCACTTAAATCCGTTCAGCCTGTTGAAGATAATTTGTTATCTCCTAACAATTCTTCTAATGCTTCGCCTCAAACAGAAGGACAAGCAGGCGGATATCATGATCGCGCATTACATGCAATACCCGAAGATCTTTCGACAGAAATAAACCAGCTGTTTTTATCTGATCCAGAATGGAAAGAACCTGATTGGGAGAATTACGAGCCATATACTGAAGAAAGAATTGAGCCACCAAAAATGGAGGATTTTGGGATTACTCCTCCAAAACCGGTAGACACTGTTGGCATTACTGAATCAATAAATGAATCAGCAAATTTATCAGAATCGAACAAGGATGATTCGGAAAAATCTTTTGATATTCCAGAATTTGACGATGTGGAATTAAAAGAGCATCATTTACCTGACAATGTTCCATATGATGTTTTTGTTAAGGGATCAGATTATAGCAGGGTATTTGTAGAGATGGAAGATGTTAAGAAAATGCTTTCCACACAAGATGAAAAACTGTCTAAAGTTCTTGATACATTCAAGCAAGAAGACTTGTCAATAAATTCATGTAGAGACAATATGGAATCAATTTATAAAAAAATGCTTATGATAGATAAAAAGGTGTTCGCTTAAAATATGTGTTTGAAGGCGAGTTGAAAGGTGATATTATGCAAAATGTACCCGTATTCGTTAAGATAGATAATTATAAGGAAGTGCTTGACATAATCGATGTAATGAAAAAGAAGCTTAAGGAGACAAAACAGGAATTAGTTCGGATAAAGGAATTAAAGGCCCAGGAGGATTTAGAACTTCAGGAATGGGAGAAGAATGTTAATGAAATATCGAAGAGATTGGTATTTATAGATAATGCATTTTTTGATAATGATTAATAAAATGGTTAATATGGCAGGCAAGAAGAAAATTTCACGGGATGAAGAAGCATATTATGTTTCCGTAAAAAATCCTTTAGAAACTAGAAGACATCTATTAGAATCAACCAAAAAGAGCGTGATGAGTCTTCAGAATTATCATAGATTGTTGCTTATAAGAACTGAAAAGCTTAAGCATCTAGAGAATCTTAAACAATCTATAAAGGAACTTGCATACTTGAATAACAGACTATCACAGAATCTTCCTGATTATAATACTGAAATAATTAATTCTTTCAAGAAAAATAAGCATGTAGAGAAGAAAGTTCCTAAAAGCACTAAACCATCAGAAAAGCATGCAGTGGAACATGAAAGCAAGCACGAACAGCATTCAGAATTGCATAAGCTTGAAGCGTCTCTTGCAGCAATAGAGTCAAAATTGCGTGAATTAGGATAATTTTTGTGTAATTTTTTTTGTATTTTTTTGTATTGTTTTATAAATAAACTTTATGATACTTTTTTATATTATTTCTTTGTGTTTTTCCGAAAAATATTTTAAGTGAATCGTTTTTTTTATTTTATGGATTATATGTGGTTATTATTTGCGTTGTTATCTGCAGTTTTTGCAGCATTAGTTGCAATTTTCGGAAAGATAGGATTGCAGGGAATAGATACTAATACGGCCACAGCCATTCGTGCAGTTATAATGGCTCTTTTTCTTATAGCCATAATATTGGTTCAGGGAAAGTTTAAGGATATTTCTCCAATATTGCAAAATAGTAAAGCATTATTATTCATTGTTCTCAGCGGCATTGCGGGTGCATTGTCTTGGTTGTTTTATTTCGTTGCTATAAGGACTGGTGAAGTGTCGAAAGTAGTTCCAATAGATAGGCTTAGCGTGGTTTTTGCGCTTATACTTGCATTGATATTTCTAGGCGAACATATTTCTTTAAAGGTGAGTATTGGTGCAGCACTTATCACTGTTGGTGCAATATTAATCGCTTTAGGTTGATTATTCCTGTTGAGTGTTCTGATTGATTATTTCTATTAGCGCAGGATAAGTTTTATAAATCCTTATTTAATTCTTTTTTTCATATGCGGGGGTTCCAGAGTGGCCAAATGGGACAGACTCAAGCACTCTGAGGCAAATGCCTATCTGCTATTCGTAGATGAATAGTTGGGATATCTGTTGGCTTAGTGCCTTCGTGGGTTCGAAAAGCTTATTGCTCGAATTTCCTACCCCCCGCATATTTTTTTTAATGAAATTTGTGTGAATTGTTAAATTATTTTATCTTATGATTACTTATATCTTGTATATTATATTTTATATAACTTATGTTAAAGTGTCATATAGTATAATCTTTATTCTAATAGAAAATTCAATCACTACTTTTTAGAGATAATAAACTTTTTAAATGATTGAGTATCTTAAATGATACTTATTACTATATATTGAAATTTGGAGGGAGAGAATGGAATATTTTACAGAAGAAGTTAGAAAGATATTAGAAAATATTGATGGAATAATCTTATCAGACGGTAGAATTATACCTATAAATAATAAGAAGACAATACTAAAAGAAAATTTAGGAATACTTTTAGAAAAATCATTTGAGAATATTTCAAAAGAACCGTCAAAACTTAATTATATTGATTGTATACAATCAATAAAAGATAAAGACTATATAAAACTAAACAATTATGGTACGGATTTTTATTTATCTATAACAGAAATTGATAAAAGGAAATTTAAAAGTCTTGAATCAGTATTAGAAAATAATTATATCGGATTTGGTTTTAAGGTAATACCTAAGGAAAAAACAGTGCCCTTTGCTTTAACAAATATTGCTCCAAGCATAGGATCTGTTACTAATAAAGATATTCCAGAAGAAGAGGTATTTGGCAGCAGGGACTTAATATCCTATAATGAACAACCTAATGGGTATCGAAAACCAAAAAGTGATTGTTTTGATTATGTAACTTCTGCATTTAAAAAATAATAAACAACTTTTTAAATAATATATTTTTATTATCATTATTTTATTTGTTAATTTATTTTTTATAATATAGATTTATTTTAAAATATAAATTTATTTTAAAGGCGATTAAATGATAGAAATAATGCCCATAGGTGGCTATAGAGAAGTAGGAAAGAATTGCACAGCAATAAAGATTGATGATGAAGTTATAATTCTTGATATGGGATTGCACCTTCAAAATTATATAAATTACACTCAGGACGATGATGATGTGGATCTTTCTTTGAAGACATTAACAGAAATAGAGGCGGTTCCAGATGTTGGTGTGATAAAAGAATGGATTCCTAAGGTGAAAGCAATATGCATAAGTCATGCACATCTTGATCATGTTGGTGCAGCACCTTTTCTTGCTCCAGAATTTAGTTGCCCAATACATGGAACGCCGTACACGATAGAGGTTTTAAAGGTGTTATTAGAGGATAAAGAGATAAAAATTCCAAATAAACTGATTGCACATGATGTGAATAGTATATTTAAGATATCTGAAAACATAAAGATAGAGTTCATAAGTATAACTCATTCAATTATACATACGGCGATGGTAGTAATACATACTAAATACGGAAAAGTGGTTTATGCAAACGATTTCAAACTAGACAATCAGCCGACACTTGGAAATAAATCTAATCTTGGACGTATGGCCCAGTTAAAGGATGTAAAAGTAATGATAATAGACTCATTATATGCAGGAAAACCCATTAAAACGCCATCTGAATCTGTAGCGAAAGAGCTTCTTAGAGAAGTGATGATATCTACAAACAGTAATGGAAAAGCAATGATTATCAGCACTTTTTCTAGTCATTTAGCAAGATTAAAGAGTGTAATGGAATTTGCCAAACAATTAAACAGGAAAGTGGTGTTTCTTGGAAGGAGTCTTGAAAAATACATCCGTGCAGGAGAGAACATAAAAGTTATAGATTTCTCGAAAAATGGAAAAATAATAAAGTACAGACAGCAGGTACAATCATTCCTTAAGAAATGCAAAAAACCCGAAGATTATGTATTCATAGTAACAGGGCATCAGGGGGAACCAAAATCTGTACTTGCAAGAATGATATTCAATAACTATTTCAGGTTCAAAAAAGAAGACATAGTAATTTTTTCATGCACTATAATTCCAGGAGAAGAGAATATAAAAAACAGGGAGCGAATGGAAGCAGAATTGAAGAAAAAGAAAGTAAGAATATTCAGGGATATTCATGTTTCAGGACATGGTGCAAGGGAAGATGCAAGGGATCTTATAAACTTAATTAAGCCGAAAAACCTTATTCCTACACATTCGCAGATTGCAACGACAGAGCAATTCCTAGAATTGGCAGAAGAACTTGGATACAGGGAAAATAAAAACGTATTTCTACTAAAAAACGGGCAAAGAATACAGTTAAAATAACTAAGGCAAGAAATTATTAAGAAATATTAAATTATCTTTAACTTCATGAATATTTATAATTGGCAAATACTTCGCAAATTTTATAAATCCTTTCTACCAGTATTATGAAATAATTATTAATATGAATTACAATCGTAACATCCATTAACGGCAATTATATGGAATATACTCTTTTTGCGAAGAATAAAGTTCAAGAAATGCTATTAAAAAATGGTTCTCATAAAAAATTAGATAGTACATTAGATGATGCGTTAGATAATATGTTTCTTTATGACGCAACATTCAAATATCCTAAAGCTCTTTATATACAATATTTGGATAATTATAAAACTGATTTTGTTTTTGTGAAAGAATTTCCTAAAGTTATGGCTGCTATGTCCGAAAAGATGGACAAACAAGATTTTAGGGATATGTTGAAATGTGCTATAAGAACCAACATGCAATTGTATAATGATGGAAAATCATTGAATCCTGAGAGCGGGGAGATAATTAAAGAAAAGTGGCATGGGTCTTTATTTGAAAATTTCTTGGGAACTGATGCAGACAACTATATAGTAAGGGGTTATGAATTCAAAGGAAAAAATCCTATCATGCGGATAAAAAATGGTTTAAAAAATAATATGAGTTTATGCACTCAAATACTCTCACTTGTAAAATCTGAATTCGAATATAGAGAAAACAGTGAAAAAAGTTTTATAGCGTGGCTTATAGAATACAACAGATATTTTGCTTTTTCTAAGAATTATACCTAAGAAGTATACTTGATTACTTTTTATTGCTTAAATTATTATTGTTCGAATAACACTTTTATTTCAATTTTTTTAATTCATTAATTTCTTCCTTAATTATTTCAAAACCTTTTTGCCAAAATTTTTCAGAAGATATATCAATGCCTATTTCTAAGAACATTTCTTCAGGATTTTGAGATCCGCCCTTGCTAAGAATCTTTACATATTTGTCTATAAAATTTTTACCTTCTATTTTGTAAATCTCGTATAATGCTAAAACCATTAAGTTTCCGAAAGCGTAAGAGTAGCAATAAAAAGGGTATTCATGTATATGTGGTATGTAGTTCCATTCATTCTTGAATATTTCAGGAATTTTCATGTCTCCAAATTGTTCTGTTAATAGTTTCATATACATTTCATCTAAGTCTTTTATTGTTATACCCTTATGCATATTCTCATGCGCATATATTTCAAACATTACAAAGTATGCCTGTCTGGTTATAGATGCATAATTATTATCTAATAGGTTCATTAAAACATATTTTTTTTCTTCTGCATCATCTGATTTTTTTAATATATTATCAGCGAGTATCATTTCAGAAAATATAGATGCTGTTTCACACAAGGGGAGTGGTGCATGTTGCAATAAGTTTGGTTGATTCATGCTTAAAACATCATGTATGCCATGTCCAAGTTCATGCGCCATTGTAAACAAGTCTCGTATATCATCAGTATGATTAAGCAGAATATATGGAAGATGCTTGTTTGTTACTAAATTGCAGAATGCTCCGCTTCTTTTGTTTTTTTGCGGGTGACTATGGGCGTGTTTATTGTCAAATATTGCTTTTGCAGCACTATAGAATCTTTCGTCAAACTCTTTAAATGTTTGTAAAACGTATTTCTTGCTGTATTCGTAATAATATTTTTTAGATTTATGATTTTTTATATATAAATATATTAAATATTCGAAAGGAAAGATAAAATCTCCGTTTGATATAAATCTCATATTAATATCTTGGTCTTATAAATTCTTCCAGGCTCTTACGATTCAATTTGTCTATATTGATATAAGTAACGCATATCTTATTCAAAAATTCCTCACATTTATTGTCATAAGCCATGGGGAAAAAATCGATTCCAGCCAAATAGGCCGAGACTATGCCGTGGAATTGGGGCGTTACCATAAGAAGAT
>Ga0101944_10002593_pt1 | contig 28489 bp, 26 predicted proteins | sample DewCreD2012metaG_FD_75245 | JGI IMG/M metagenome (GOLD analysis project Ga0101944, IMG submission 75245) | Hot spring sediment bacterial and archeal communities from British Columbia, Canada, to study Microbial Dark Matter (Phase II) - Dewar... ... | reverse complement strand
CAACGGCGTCCAGGGCCCCAACGCCGACCTGTTCCGCCTCACCTTCGCCACGGGCTCGATGGCGGCGAGGAAGGCGAAGGTGAGGCGGAACAGGTCGGCGTTGGGGCCCTGGACGCAGCCCGTGGTCTGCTGGACGCGCGGGGTGCTCGAGAAGCGGGTCGCCGACCGGATGAAGTTCTACCTGCTCGGCGGCTGAGCCGAGGCGCGGCCCACGACGTGCTCGGGAGCCGGTTATCATACCGCGGGCGGTCGGCCGCGCTCGGCCCTGGTCGCCCGCCACCCGGACCGCGACCGAGAGCCCCCCGTGGAGCGCAAGACCCGCCAGCGCGACGCCATCCGCGACGCCTTCGAGGCGTCCGGCCGACCCCTGAGCACCCAGGAGGCCCACGCCCTCGCCGCGCGCGAGGTCGAGGGGCTGGGCATCGCGACCGTCTATCGCAACATCCGGTCGCTCGTCGAGGAGGGCTGGCTGCACACGGTGGAGCTGCCGGGCGAGCCGGCGCGCTACGAGCGGGCGGGGCTGGAACACCACCACCACTTCCGGTGCCGGCTCTGCGAGCGGGTCTTCGACATCGAGGGGTGCCCGGGCGCGCTCAAGTCGCTGCTGCCACGCGGCTTCCGGCTCGAGGGCCACGAGGTGCTGCTCTACGGCATCTGCCCCGACTGCGCGCGGCGCTGACCTGCGCGCCGGCCCCTCACGCCGTCCCGGCCGACTCCCGCAGGATCGTCCGCATCCGGATCGCCAGCGACTCGATCTCGCGCAGTCCCTGACGGGTCTCGGCGTCGAGCGTCGCCTCGTTCAGCAGGAGCAGCTGGGTCTCGGCCAGGAGGGCGGAGAGGGGGTTCGACAGGTCGTGCCGCAGCTTCGACAGCCGGGCCTCGAGCTCCGGGAGGGCGTGCGCGTCGCTCATGATGCGGCCGAAGATGTTGCCGGGGCACGCCTTGTGTCCACGCTCTTGACGGTGGGCCGCGCCGGCCCTAGAATGGCGCATCCCTTTTCGGGCACCGCACGCAGTCTCCCAGGCATTCCAACGCTGCCCTGACCACCGACCGGCCTTCCGCCGGTCCCTGACCGGTTACAGACCCATCCGGCACCGCCGACCCCATCATCGCAACCGCCCCCAGAGCGGGAACCGGCCCGAACCGCAGCCGGACCCGATGGAGGGACTCCCGTCCGACGACGCGACCCTCGCGACGTCGGCCAGCAACGTCCCGCCCGTCGAGATCGCGGAGCTCAAGCAGAAGTCCATGGGCGAGCTGCACGAGCTCGCCGAGCAGCTGAAGCTCCAGAACTACGCGGGGCTGCGCAAGCAGGACCTCATCTTCCGCATCGAGCAGACGCTGCTCGACCAGGACACCGTCATCCGCGGCGAGGGGGTCCTCGAGATCCTCCCCGAGGGCTACGGCTTCCTGCGCAGCCAGGACTGGAACTACCTCTACGGGCCCGACGACATCTACGTCAGCCCGAGCCAGATCAAGCGCTTCGACCTGCGCACCGGCGACACCGTCATGGGCCAGGTCCGCCCCCCGAAGGAGGGCGAGCGCTACCTCGCGCTGCTCAAGGTGGAGCGGGTCAACTACGAGGAACCGGAGCGGATCAAGCACCGGATCGCCTTCGACAACCTCCGGCCCCGCTACCCCGACCAGCGCATCCGGCTCGAGCGCACGATCCCCGACCTGTCGATGCGGGTGGTGGACCTGCTGGCGCCGATCGGCAAGGGGCAGCGCGGCCTGATCGTCGCGCCGCCGAAGGCGGGCAAGACGATCCTGATGCAGAAGCTCGCCAACGCGATCAGCGAGAACCACCCCGAGTGCGTGCTGATCGTGCTGCTGATCGACGAGCGGCCCGAGGAAGTGACCGACATGCAGGAGAACGTGAAGGCCGAGGTGATCGCCTCCACGTTCGACGAGCCCGCCGACCGCCACGTGCAGGTCGCCGACATGGTGATCGAGAAGGCGAAGCGCCTCGTCGAGATGGGGCGCGACGTGGTGATCCTGCTCGACTCGATCACGCGCCTCGCGCGCGCCCACAACGTGGTCGTCCCGCACTCCGGCAAGATCCTCTCCGGCGGCGTGGACGCGAACGCGCTCACCAAGCCGAAGCGGTTCTTCGGCGCCGCGCGCAACATCGAGAACGGCGGCTCGCTCACGATCATCGCGACGGCGCTGATCGAGACCGGCAGCCGGATGGACGAGGTGATCTTCGAGGAGTTCAAGGGCACCGGCAACATGGAGCTCGTCCTCGACCGCCGCATCGCCGACCGCCGCATCTACCCGGCGATCGACATCCAGCGCTCCTCCACCCGCAAGGAGGAGCTGCTGATGAGCAAGGACGAGCTGAACCGGGTGCACCTGCTCCGCAACTTCCTCGCGGACATGCCGCCGGTCGAGGCGCTCGAGTTCCTCCTCGAGCGGCTCAAGCGGACGAAGACGAACAGCGAGTTCTTCGCCACGATGGCCCAGTAGCCGGCCCGCGCCGCCGGCCCCCGCGGGCGGTTCCGTCTCCCGGGACCGCCCGCGATACTTGTCCCCATGGTCGAGCCCTCCGCGCCGGGCGGGTCCGCGGGCACGGGGGCCGTGACGCTCCCGCGCCACGGCCGCCTCCTCGCCATCGACTGGGGCGCCCGACGGCTCGGCCTCGCGCGCTCCGACGAGCGGCAGGTGCTCGCCACCCCGCTCGAGACGCTCACCCGCCGCGCCGGCAAGCGCCTCCCGCTCGGCGCCATCCTGGGCCACGTGGAGCGCGACGCCATCGCCGGGATCGTCGTCGGGCTCCCGCTCGACGCCGCGGGCGACGAGGGCGACGCGGCCCGCGCGGCGCGCCAGCTCGCCGACGACCTCGCCCGCCTCGCCCCCTGCCCCGTGACCCTCTGGGACGAGCGCTTCAGCACCGCGCGCGCCCTCGGCGCCCTGCGCGAGACCGGCACCAGCACGCGCGGCGCGCGCGGCGACCTCGACGCCCTGGCGGCGAGCGTCCTGCTGCAGCACTTCCTCGACGCGCGCCGCGCGGGAGGGGTCGCCTGAGCGCCCGCGCCGTGGGGGCGGCCGCGGCGCTCGCGCTCGCCGTCGCCGCCTGCGGCGAGCGGCTCACCGGCGGGCAGGCGCGCGTCCTGGTGCCGCCCGGCGCGTCGGTCGCGCAGGTGGCCGAGTCGCTCCGGGCGCACCGCCTGATCGAGCACCCGCGGGTCTTCCGCCTCCTCGCGCGCGCGAAGGGGGTGGACCGCTCGCTCAAGGCGGGCCTCTACGCGATGCCGGTCGGCGCCTCGATGGCGACGCTCCTCCGGATCCTGCGCGAGGGGCGCACCGTGACCGTGAAGGTCACGATCCCCGAGGGGCTGATGCTGGGCGAGATGGCCGAGCTCGTCGAGCGCGAGCTGGGGCTCCCGGCCGACTCGTTCCTCGCGGCCGCCGGCGACTCGGGGCTCCGCGCCCGCGTGGGCGCGATGGCGCCGACGCTCGAGGGGTTCCTGCGCCCCGAGACGTACGTGCTCCCCGCCGAGATCTCGGCGCGCGGGCTCGTGCGGGTGCTGGCGGAGGGGTTCCACGAGGGATGGCAGGCGGGGTGGGACGCGCGCCTGCTGCAGCTCGGGCTCTCGCGCGCCGAGCTCGTGACCCTCGCCTCCATCGTGGAGAAGGAGGCGGTGGTGCCGTCGGAGCGGCCGGTGATCGCGGGGGTGTACCTGAACCGCATCCGCCAGGGGATGCCGCTGCAGGCCGACCCCACGGTGCAGTACGCGATGGCCCGGGAGACGGGCCGCTGGAAGGGACGGCTCCTGCTGCGCGACTACAAGTACGCGTCGCCGTACAACACGTACCTGATCCGGGGACTGCCGCCGGGCCCGATCTGCTCCCCGGGGATGCAGACGATCGAGGCGACGCTCTTCGCCGCCGATGTCCCGTGGCTCTTCTTCGTGGCGCGGGCCGACGGGCGGCACCAGTTCTCACGCACCTACCGCGAGCACCTCCGCGCCATCGCCGAGTCGCGCCGCGAGCGCGACTCGCTCGCCCGCCTGCCGCGCGACACGGTGGCGGGCGCCCCGCTGCGGGCGCCCGCCGGGACGGCCTCGACTCAGTGAGCGCCGTGGTCGGGCGCGGGCGCCGGGGCCGGGGCCTGCGTGCAGTACACCGCGCCCGTCTTCGGCGTCAGCTCGTTGCAGTCGACCTTGCGCGTACGGATCCCGGTCGCCGCGTAGGTGACGCCGCTCAGGATGAAGAGCGCCATCCCCGCCACGACCAGCCACCCGAACATGTACATCCCCGTGCGATCCTGGCCCATCCGATGTCCTCCCGTGCGGCGATGTTGAGGCCCCTGGCCGGCGGCCGGGGCTTCGGACCGGCAATACGATAACTCCCCCGCCAAGCTACCCGCCGCCCGCGGCGGCGATCCGGTCGAGGGCCTGCCGGTAGCGACGCGCCGCCTGGGCCACGTCGGGCGCGGCGAGGATCCCCGAGACCACCGCGACCCCGGCGGCACCCGCACCGAGCGCGTCGGCGACGTCCTCGGGCCGCACCGCGCCGATCGCCACGCAGGGCCGCGAGCCGGCGCGGGCGCAGAGCGCCGCGAAGCCGGCGGCCCCGAGCGCGGCCCCGGCATCGGCCTTGGTGCCGGTGGCGCGGAAGGGGCCGATGCCCCAGTAATCGGCGTCGAGGCCGTTCGCGACCTCCGCCTCGAGCCCCACGCTGGCCCCGATCACGAAGCCGGGTGGCGCGATGCGGCGGATGAGCGCCACGGGCGGGTCGTCGGCGCCGAGGTGCACGCCGGCGGCACCGGTCGCGAGCGCCACGTCGGCCCGGTCGTTCACGAGGACGGGCACCGCGAGCCGCCGCAGCAGCGCGCGCGTCACCTCGGCCAGCTCGCGCGCCGGTGCCCGCTTCAGCCGCACCTGCACGCTGGTCACCCCGCCCGCGACCGCCGCCGCGGCGATGTCGGCGAGGGAGCGGTCGCGCAGCAGGGCGTCGTCGGTCACGAGCATGAGGCGCAGGGCGCCCGCTAGATTCTCGCGCATGGCCCTCCTCCAGGCGGCGCGCCCGTCGCGCCGCGCCCGCAATATCGCCCGCCCTGCCGCATGAGCGTCGTCCGCGTCTCGCCGAAGGGCGCGCAGCGGTGGGCGCAGGGGCACCCGTGGATCTACCGCTCCGACACCGTCGAGACCGCCGCCCCGGCGGGGATCGTGCGCGTGGAGGACGGGCGCGGCCGCTTCCTCGGGCAGGCGCTCCACTCGCCGCGCTCCGAGATCCGGCTGCGGCTGCTCGAGCGCCGCGACGTGCCGATCGACGACGCGTGGTGGCGCGCGCGGATCGCGGCCGCGGCCGCCCGGCGCGCCGGGCTCGACGCGACCGCCTGCCGGCTCGTGCACGGCGAGGGCGACGGGCTCCCGTCGCTCGTGGTGGACCGGTACGACCGGTGGGTGGTGGCGCAGCTCCTCTCCGCGGGGCTCGAGACCCGGCGCGAGGCGATCCTGGACGCGATCGAGGCGGTGGCGGCGCCGGAGGGGATCCTGCTCCGGCACGACAGCGCGGTGCGCCGCCTCGAGGGGCTGGACGAGGGGGTGGTGCTGGCGCGCGGCACGGTGCCGCGCGACATCGAGGTGCGCGAGGGGCCGGTGCGCTACCTCGCCGCCCCCTGGACCGGCCAGAAGACCGGCGCCTTCCTGGACCAGCGCCCCAACCGGCTGGTGGCCGGCGCCCTCGTGCCGCCGGGCGGGCGTGCGCTCGACTGCTTCGCCTACCACGGCTCGTTCGCGCTGCACCTGGCGCAGCGGGCGGGCGAGGTGCTGGCCGTGGACGCCAGCGCGGACGCGCTCGCCCGCGGGGCCGCGAACGCGGCGCTCAACGACTGCACCACCATCACCTGGCGCGAGGGGGACGCGTTCGAGGTGCTGCGGGCGCTCGAGCGCGCGGGGGAGCGCTTCGACGTCATCGCGCTCGACCCCCCGGCCTTCGCCAAGTCGAAGGCGGCGCTCCCGCAGGCGCTGCGGGGCTACCACGAGGTCAACCTGCGCGCGATGCGGCTCCTGCGGCCGGGCGGGGCGCTCCTCACCGCCTCGTGCTCCTTCCACCTCCGGCGGCCGCTCTTCCTCGAGATGGTGGCCGGCGCCGCGGCCGACAGCGGGCGGACGCTCGTGCTCGAGCAGGTGCTCGGGCAGGGGGTGGACCACCCGGAGCTGCTCACCGTGCCCGAGACCGGCTACCTGAAGGGCGCCGTGATCCGGGCGCTCGATTGACGCGGCCCGGCGCGGCCGCAAACTTTCGCGCGTGCTCACGGTCCAGCAGCTCCGCCAGGATGCCCGGCGTCGTCCTCCGCCGTCGCTGCACCAGCGCTACCAGGCGTACGTCATGGAGCGCATCGAGCAGTTCAAGAACTCCCTCACCCGCGCCGAGCTGTACCGCTTCGCCGACGAGGCGATGCGCGAGGCGCTGGCCGCCCGCGAGGGGCAGTTCTTCCTGACCGAGGTCATCGCGAACGAGATGGTGGACGACCTCATCGTGCGCCGGCTGCGCCTGCCCGCGTACAAGCGGTGGCGCGAGCAGTTCGCGCGGCGGCGCAAGGCGCAGCAGGAGCCGACGCACTGGGGGGTCGGCGCCTCGTCGCCGGTGGCGACGCTCCTGCCGCGCATGGAGCCGGGCGACCACGCGCTCGTGATCGGCGCCGGCGCCGAGCCGTGCGCCTACCTGCTGGCGGCGTTCGACGTCGAGGTGCTCTTCCTCGACGACGACTGCGGGTACCTCGACCGGGTCGAGACGCGGGCGGCGACCGAGTCGCTCGCCGGGCTCGTGAGCACCTCCACGATCGACTGGGGCTGCCGGCCGGGGGCGCCGCGCACCGGGTTCCCGCTGGTGGTGATCGACGTGGCGTCGCTCGCCGACCGCGAGGCGCAGGTGCGCCGGGAGCTGCTCGAGGCGCTCCAGCAGCACACGCTGCCGGGCGGCGTGCACGTCCTGCTGCGCAGCGGCGGGGCGCTGGCGCCGGAGGCGGTGCTGGGCAGCTACGGGAGCTGGGAGCGCGAGGGCGACGCGCGCGGGCCGCGCACCGACGGCTGGGTGCTGGTGAAGCCGGCGCCACTGCCGGCGGGCGAGGCGGCGCGGACCGCCTGAGGGGGGAAATGCATGGGGCCGGCAGCTGGCCGGCCCCGTTGCACTGCGATGCTGCGATCGAGACTACTTCTTCTTCTTCGCGACCTTCTTCTTGGCGGCCTTCTTCACGGACTTCTTCGCGGCCTTCTTCGCTGCCTTCTTCTTCGCTGCCATAACGCCTCCGGCGTAAGGTGGGACTCCGTCGGCCCCCAGTGGCCGAGCGGTCTACGGAGGAGTCGGGACGACTCCTCGGACTCCTACGCACCACGTTACCGCGACCGATCGAGCGTACAGCAAAGCCACGCAATAAGATCCGCAGGGAACGGAATTCGCGCAATACCCTTCGTGGTATCCGGCACCACGACAGTCCGGACCCGAAACCGCCCGGAAGCGCGACACCGGGCGCCCGCGAGGCGCAATACCCGATGGGATCACTTGAGTGATCGGCAGGATTTCGAGTATCCTCCAATGGACACCCCGCTCGTTCCCTCAGCCTGACGGACCGCCATGTCCACGTTCGTGGTGAACGGCCAGACGATCCCCTTCGCGCCCGGCGACACGATCCTCGCCGCCGCGCGGCGCGCGGGGATCGACATCCCGACGCTCTGCTGGTACCCGAAGCTGCCCGTCGTCGGCAACTGCCGCATCTGCCTCGTCTCCGCCGAGGGCTCGGGGAAGCTGCTCCCGGCGTGCGCCACGCCGGCGGCGGAGGGGATGGTGATCGCGACCGAGTCGGAGGCGGCGGTCGAGAACCGCCGCGGCGTCCTGGGCTTGCTGCTGCAGCGCTACCCGGGCGAGCACCTCGCCAACGGCGGCCGCGCCCACCCGCGGAACGAGTTCGAGGAGTACGTCGTCCGCTACGACGTGGCGCCCCCCGCGCGGCGCGAGCTCGGGCTGCGCGCCGGCGACGAGCGGCCGGGCGACGTGATGATCCAGCACGACATGAGCCTCTGCATCCTCTGCACCCGCTGCGTGCGCGCGTGCGAGGACATCCAGGAGGTCGGCGTGCTCGACGTGGCGGAGCGGGGCGAGCACGCCCGGATCATCGTGGGCGGCGACGGGAACGCCGACCACGCGGGCTGCACCTGGTGCGGCGAGTGCGTGCGCGTCTGCCCCACCGGCGCGATCTTCGAGTTCCTGCCCCGCCAGCGCTTCGGCGCCGAGGCGCTGCGCACCCCCGACACCGTCGCCAGGTCGGTCTGCCCGTACTGCGGCGTGGGGTGCCAGATCAACCTGCACGTGAAGGACGGCCAGATCCTCCGGGTCACCTCCCCGTGGATCGAGGAGTACAGCCCGAACCAGGGCTCCACCTGCGTGAAGGGGCGGTTCGGCTACGACTTCCCCCAGCACCGCGACCGCCTCAAGACGCCGCTGATCCGGAAGGGGTGGGTGTTCGAGGACGGGCGGTGGGTATGGACGGGGGAGCGGCCCCGCCACCGCGAGGGGCCGTGGCAGACGATCGACCAGCTCGGCCGCAAGGACAAGCCGCGCCCCCCGCAGCGGCAGGTCGGCAAGCCGCCGCTCACCGGCCTCCCCGTGCTCGGCGAGGACGACGTCCGCGACCGCGTGGCGACCCCGCCGTCCTGGTACAGCGCCTTCCGCGAGGCGTCCTGGGAGGAGGCGCTCTCGCTCGCCGCGCAGGAGCTGGCGCGGGTGCGGGACGAGGTCGGCCCGCACGCCGTCGCGGCGCTCTCGTCGGCCAAGTGCACGAACGAGGACAACTACCTCTTCATGCGCATGATCCGCGGGGCGCTGTGGACCAACAACGTGGACCACTGCACCCGGCTCTGCCACTCGACCTCCGTCTCGGCCATGAACCGCGCCCTGAGCACCGCCGCGGCGTCGGGCTCGATGCGGGAGATCGAGGAGGCGTGCGACGTGATCTTCATCTCGGGGGCCAACACCACCGAGACGCACCCCGTCTTCGGCGCCCTCATCAAGCGGGCGGTGAAGCGGGGCGCGAAGCTCATCGTGGCCGACGTTCGCCGCACCGAGCTCGCCGAGCTGGCCGACATCCACCTCCAGATGATGCCGGGGACGGACGTCGTCCTGTACAACGCCATGCTGCACCACGTGCTGGCGGAGGGGCTCGAGGACCGCGCCTTCATCGCCCGCTGGACGAGGGAGTTCGACGCGGTGCGCGAGGCGGTCCGCCCGTACACGCCGGAGATGGCGGCGCGGATCACCGGCATCCCCGCGGCCACGGTCCGCGCGGCGGCCGAGCTCTACGCGCGGGGCCCCAACACCTCGACCCTCTGGGCGATGGGGCTCACGCAGCACGCCACCGGGACCGACATCGTGGCCTCCCTGCTCAACCTCATGCTCGCCTGCGGGATGATCGGGCGGTGGGGCGCCGCGATGATCCCGATCCGCGGCCAGAACAACGTGCAGGGCGCCTCCGACGTGGGCGCCATCCCGTTCGCGTACACCGACTACCGCCCGGTCACCGACCCGGCGGTGCGGAAGGTCTTCGCCGACGCCTGGCAGGTCCCCGAGGAGCGGCTCTCGCTCCAGCGCGGGATGATGGTGACCGAGATCGTCGCCGAGGGGAGCCCGATCCGCGCGATGTACGTGATGGGCGAGAACCCCGTCCTCTCCGACCCGAACATCGCGCATGCCGAGCACTGGGTGCGCACCCTCGACTTCCTCGCGGTGCAGGACCTCTTCCTGACCGAGACGGCGCGCTGGGCCGACGTGGTCCTCCCCGGCTCCTCGTTCGCGGAGAAGGAGGGGACGGTGGTGAACACCGACCGCCACATCCAGCTCATGCAGCCGGCGCTGGCGCCGCCGGGGAACGCCCGCCGCGACCTCGACATCCTCATCGACCTCTCCAACCGCCTCGGCCTCCCGACCACCTTCGCGGGCCCGGCGGAGGTGATGGACGAGATCGCGCGGGTGACGCCCTCGTGGGCCGGGGTGAGCTACGGGCGGCTGCGCACGCTGCGCGCGCTGCAGTACCCGGTGCCGACCGCCGACCACCCGGGGACGCCGTTCCTGTTCGCCGACGGCTTCCCGACGCCGGACGGCCGGGCGACGTTCGTGCCGGTGGAGTACCTCCCGCCGTCGGAGCTGCCCGACGAGCAGTTCCCGTTCATCCTGAACACCGGCCGCCAGATGTACCACTGGCACACGGGCACGATGACCCGCCGCTCCACCGGCCTCGACAGCCGCGAGCCGGTGCCGGTGATCGAGATGAACCCCGAGGACGCGCTCATGCTCGGCCTCGAGGACGGCGACCCGGTGAGGGCGAGCACGCGCCGCGGGAGCATCCTGATCAACGTGCGCGTGTCGGACCGGCAGGCGCGGGGGCAGGTGTTCATCCCGATGCACTTCCGCGAGGCGGCGGCGAACATCCTCACCAACCCGCAGCTCGACCCGTACGCCAAGATCGCGAGCTTCAAGGTGAGCGCGCTCCGGATCGAGCCGGTGAAGGAGGCGGCGCTCGCCTAGCGTGCCCGACCGCCCGCGGCTGGTGGAGGTCGGCCCGCGCGACGGCCTGCAGAGCGTCGCCGCGCCGATCCCGACCGAGGTGAAGGTGCGGTACGTGGACGCCCTGTCCGCGTGCGGCGTGGACGAGATCGAGGTCTCGTCATTCGTGTCGCCGGCGGCGGTGCCCCAGCTCGCCGACGCGGCGGAGGTCTTCGCCCGCATCCGCCGCGCGCCGGGCGTCGTCTACTCCGCGCTCGTCCCCAACGAGCAGGGGCTCGACCGGGCCCTGGCCGCCGGCGCCGACCGGGTGAGCGTCTTCACCGCGGCGAGCGAGCGCTTCACGCAGCGGAACATCGGGACGACGATCGCCGGGTCGTTCGCGCGGTTCGCGCCGGTCGTCGCGCGGGGGGCGGTGCCGGTGCGCGGCTACGTCTCGACCGCCGTGCACTGCCCCTTCGAGGGGCCGGTGGCGCCCGCGGCGGTGCGCGCGGTGGCGGAGCGCCTCCTCGAGCTGGGGTGCGTCGAGGTCTCCCTCGGCGACACGATCGGCCGCGCCACCCCCGACGAGGTCGCGCGGCTCCTCGACGCGCTCCTCCCGGCCCTCCCCGCGAGCCGGCTCGCGCTGCACCTGCACGACACCTTCGGGCACGCGGTCGCCAACGCACTGGTCGGCTGGGAGCGGGGGATCCGCACCTTCGACGGGAGCGCGGGCGGGATCGGCGGCTGCCCGTTCGCGCCGGGGGCGCCCGGCAACGTGGCGACCGAGGCGCTCGCCCGCGCGCTGCCGGGCGCCACCGCCGACGCGGACGCGCTCGCGCGCGCCGGGGCGATCGTGCGGCCGTGGGTGGCGGGGGCGGGGCGCTGAGCCCCTCCCCGCGCCGATCCGGCAGTTCTACCTTCCCCCCACTTCCGCCGGCCCCGCCGGCCGACCCTCGCCCGGAGAGTCCGTGGACTGGCTCAGCGACCCGAACGCCTGGATCGGGCTCCTCACGCTCACCGCGCTCGAGGTCGTCCTCGGGATCGACAACATCGTCTTCATCTCGATCCTCGCGGGCAAGCTGCCGGGGCCGCAGCAGGCGCGCGCGCGCAACCTCGGGCTCATGGCCGCGCTCGTCTCGCGGCTCGCCCTCCTCTTCTCGATCACGTGGATCATGCGGCTCGAGACGCCGCTCTTCAGCGTCCCGTTCGTCAAGCAGGAGATCACGGGCCGCGAGCTGATCCTGATCGTCGGCGGCCTCTTCCTGATCGGCAAGGCGACCTGGGAACTGCACGGCAAGCTCGAGGGGGTGGAGGGGGCGCGGGTGGTAGCGACGCCGCCGTCGCTCGCGGCGGTCATCGCGCAGATCATGGTGGTGGACATCGTCTTCTCGATCGACTCGGTCGTGACGGCGGTGGGGATGGTGCAGCACCTCCCGGTCATGGTCGCCGCGAACGTGATCGCCCTGGCGGTGATGCTCCTCGCGGCCGGCCCGATCAGCCGCTTCGTGGACGAGCACCCGACGATCAAGGTGCTGGCGCTCGCCTTCCTCGTGCTCATCGGCTCGAACCTCTTCGCCGACGGCTTCGGCTACCACATCCCGAAGGGGTACACCTACTTCGCGATGGCCTTCGCCGTGGGGGTGGAGATGATGAACCTGCGCATCCGCAGGAAGGGCGAGGCGGTGCGCCTGCATTCCGTGGGGACCGCGGCGGGTGGACCTCGGGCTGCGTGACCGCGTCGCCCTCGTCACCGGGGGCTCCAGCGGGCTCGGCTTCGCGGTGGCGAAGGCGCTCCTCGCCGACGGCGCGCGCGTGGCGCTCAACAGCCGCGACGCCGAGCGCCTCGCGCGCGCCGCGCGCCGCCTCGACCCCGACGGCACGCGGGTGCGCACCTTCCCCGCCGACGTCAGCGACCCGGCCTCGGCCGCGCTGCTCGTCGCCGAGGCGGCGAAGCACTACGGCCGGCTCGACATCCTGCTCTGCAACGCCGGCGGGCCGCCGGCGACCACCTTCGCCAACGCCCCGCTCTCGGCCTGGCAGGACGCGCTCGACCTCAACCTCCTCTCCGCGATCCACCTCTGCCGGGTCGCGGTGCCGGTGATGCGCCAGGCCCGCTGGGGCCGCATCATCGCCGTCGCGAGCGTCGCGGCGAGCCAGCCCCTGCCCGGCCTCATCCTCTCCACGACCGCGCGCGCGGGGCTGCTCGGCTTCTGCAAGGCGCTGTCGGACGAGGTGGCGCCGGAGGGGATCACGGTGAACGTCGTCTCGCCGGGGTTCATCCTCACCGACCGCGTGCAGAAGCTCGCCGAGACCCGCGCCGCCGAGGCCGGCACGACCGCCGCGGCCGCGCTCGAGGCGATGGCGCGGCAGATCCCGGCCGGCCGCATCGGCGACCCGGCGGAGTTCGCGGCGGCGGTCGCGTTCCTCGCCTCCGAGCGCGCGAGCTACGTCACCGGCACCGTCCTCGCGGTGGACGGCGGCCTCACGCGCAGCATCGGCTGACGATGGCCGCGCCCGCCGCCCGCGCCGCCGCGCCCCCCACCGCGCCCCGAGGAGTCATGCGCGCTCTCGTGAAGGAAGCCGCCGGGCCCGGCATGGTCCTGCGCGAGGTCCCCGTGCCCGCCTGCGGGCCCAACGACGTGCTGATCCGCGTCCGCTACGCCGGCGTCTGCGGCACCGACCTGCACATCTGGGAGTGGGACCCGTGGGCCGCGGGACGGCTGCGCCCCCCGCTCGTCATCGGCCACGAGTTCGCGGGCGAGGTCGCGGCGCTCGGCAGCGAGGCGGCCGCGCGCGGGCTGCTGCACGTCGGCGACCCGGTCACGGCGGAGGGGCACCTCGTCTCCCCGCACTCGCTGCAGACGCGGATCGGGCAGGCGCACCTCTGCCCGCAGACGCGGATCATCGGCGTGGACCGCGACGGCGCCTTCGCCGAGTACATCGCGATGCCGGTGGAGAACGTGGTGCGGCTCGACGGGATCCCGCTCGAGACGGGCGCCATCATGGACCCGATCGGCAACGCCTTCCACACCGTGCTCGCCGGCGGGAGCGTGGCGGGCGCCAACGTGCTCGTCGTCGGCTGCGGGCCGATCGGCTGCTTCGCGGTCGGCGCCGCCCGCGCCGCGGGCGCCGCGCGGGTGCTCGCGAGCGACTTCAACCCGCGCCGCCGGGCGATCGCGGCCGCGATGGGCGCCGACCACGTGCTCGACCCGGGCGCGGAGGACGTCGTCGAGCGGGTGCGTGCGCTCACCCAGGGCGACGGCGCCGACCTCGTCTGCGAGATGAGCGGCCACCCCGCCGGCCACGGGCAGGCCTTCCGCGCCGCGCGCCCCGGCGGCCGGGTGAACATGCTCGGCACCCCGGTCCGCACCACCGAGGTGGACTTCGCGCGCGACGTGATCTTCAAGGGGCTCACGATCTACGGCGTCACCGGCCGCCGGATGTTCGAGGACTGGCACCAGATGCGCCGGTTCATCGGCGCGGGGAAGTTCGACCCCGCGCCCGTCGTCACCCACCGCTTCCCGCTCGAGGCGATCGCCGACGCGATCGAGGTGATCAAGAAGGGCGAGGCGGGGAAGGTGATCCTGGAGATCGGCCCGTGACCGTGCACACCTCGTCCCTCACCGAGCGGCTCGCGCGCGAGCTCGAGCAGTTCCGCGCCGACGGCGTGTACAAGCGCCTCAACTACCTCGACGGCCCGCAGGCCCCGGTGACCCGCATGGAGGGGCGCGGCGAGGTGCTCATCCTCTCGTCCAACAACTACCTCGGCCTCGCGGCGCAGCCCGAGGTCGTCGAGGCCGGGAAGCGCGCGCTCGACCGCTACGGCGCGGGGACGGCGTCGGTGCGCTTCATCTGCGGCACCTTCACCGTGCACCGGGCGCTCGAGGCGGCGTGCGCGCGGCTCGTCGGCACCGAGAGCAGCCTCAGCTTCGTGAGCTGCTGGAACGCGAACGAGGCGGTCCCCGGCACGCTCCTCGGCCCCGACGACCTCGTGCTGAGCGACCAGCTCAACCACGCCTCCATCATCGACGGGATCCGCCTCGCCAAGGCGATCACGAAGTGCGAGACCGGCGTCTACCGGCACGCCGACCTCGACGACCTGCGCGAGAAGCTGCGCGCCGCGCGGTCGCGGCGCACGCGCATGGTGATCTCCGACGGCGTCTTCTCGATGGAGGGCTCGATCGCGCCGCTGCCCGACCTCGTGCAGCTCTGCCGCGAGCACGACGCCGTGCTCGTGATCGACGACTCGCACGCGACCGGCGTCCTCGGCGCGCGGGGCCGCGGCACCGCCGAGCACTACGGCATGGTGGGCGAGGTGGACATCATCACCTCCACCCTCGGCAAGGCGCTGGGCGGCGCCGCCGGCGGCTTCGTCGCGGCAGGCGAGGCGGTCACCGACTTCCTCACCCAGCGCGCGCGGCCGCAGCTCTTCTCGAACGCGCTGCCGCCCACCGTCGCGGCCAGCTCGCTCGCCGCCATCGAGTACCTCGAGGCGCACCCCGAGCGCGTGGACACGCTCCGCGCCAACGCCCGCCACTTCCGCGAAGGGCTCCTGGGGCTCGGCTTCCGCCCGCTCGAGGGCGAGACGCCGATCATCCCCGTCATCATCGGCGAGACGAAGGACGCGATCCGCATGAGCGAGGAGCTGCTCGCGGAGGGGGTCTTCGTGACCGGCTTCGGCTTCCCGGTGGTACCGCAAGGAACTGCACGGGTGCGCTGCCAGATCTCCGCGGCGCACACGCGCGAGCACCTCGACCAGGCGCTCGCCGCGTTCCGCACGGTGGGCCGCCGGCTCGGCCTCATCTGAGCAGCTTTCTGCACCGCCCGGCACGGCCCCTGCGCCTGTGGCGGCCCGAGTCGAGGTTCCGATGGGCGGGTACCCCGCCAGCCGGTCGGACTGTCCCGGACGGGACGTATTCGCTAAGTTCTTGCGATACCGAGACTAAGAGTGAGTGAACCACCGGCCCTCCGGGGCCGGGCGCCGGGATCCCAGCCCCGGGCGTTACGGCCGAAGGCCGCATGGTGCTCTCGCTGTTTTACCGGGACTTTGCAGTTTGAGGCGGCAACGAGCCGGATCGTCCGGGACGGACTTTCCCACGGAGGAACGCTGATGCGCTTTGTCACGCGGTGCGTGCTGGGACTGGGCCTGGTGGCGGTGGCGGTGACCCCGGCAGCGGCCCAGACCGAGAAGGGGACCTCGTCGAGCTTCGGGTTCTACATCGGGGCCCAGGGCGGCGGCTACTACTTCGGGACGCCGACCCAGACCAAGGGGGTCATCCCGCAGGCCGGCGGTCACATCCTCGTGACGGCCCGTCGCACCGGGCTCCTCGTGTCGGTGGACCAGGGGTTCAAGGACGACCAGACGAGCGCCTTCACCGACCCGAACGGGGCGCCGGTGGACGTGGTGTTCAGCGGCGTGCGCCGGTACCAGTTCCTCCTGCAGGCATTCCCGGTGCGGGGGCCGATCACGCCGACCTTCGGCGTGGGCTTCGGCCTCCTGCAGATGACGGGGATCGAGCCGCAGGTGCTGACGACGCCGGGGATCGAGCCGCCCGAGAAGGCCGAGGCCGACGCGGTCGGCAGCTGGGCCTACATCACGGGCGCCGTGGGGATCCAGATCCAGCTCCGCCCGGTGCAGCTCTTCGGACAGTACCAGATCCTCAACAAGCCCTCGATCCAGACCACCGAGGCCGGCTCCAGCGGCCGGATGATCAACAGCACGCAGCACACCTTCTACGCGGGCCTGCGCTTCCGCCTCGGCGGGGCGCGCGAGGAGCTGACGCGCGGCTACTGAGCGCGGCGGGAGTGAGTGGTGCGACGGCCCGGCGGCGACGCCGGGCCGTTTCGCGTCGGGGGGCGGGAGAGGAAGCGCGAGCCCGCCACGCAGAACCGCAGCGGCCAGTCGGCGGCGCGGGTGATGCCGATGCGGGGCCCGGCGACGTGGGGCGGCGGCACGTGCGCGCGCGGCGCGTGCACGGTCACTGCGCTCGCGCGCATCGCGAGGCCGTCGAGCGCGCGGGTGGCGCCGAGCGCCTCGGCGAGCCGGCCGGGGCCGGCGCACAGCTCGCGCAGGGGGCGGCCGCGCCGCGCGGCCATCGTCTCGATCCCCTCCAGCGGCTCGAGCGCGCGCAGCAGCACCGCGGCGCCCTGCCCCGCCGGCGCGCTGACCAGGTTGAGGCACCAGTGCATCCCGTACGACCGGTACACGTACCAGGTGCCGGGCGACGCATAGATGGAGGCGTTGGCGGCGGTGCGCCGGCCTCGCCAGGCGTGCGAGGCCGGGTCGTCCACGCCGAGGTAGGCCTCGGTCTCGACGATGCGGGCGGCGATACGCACCCCGTCCAGGGTGGAGACGAGCGTGCAGCCGAGCAGCTCCGCGGCGACGACCTCCGCGGGCCGCTGAAAGAACGCGACGGGCAGGAGTGCCGCCCGTCGCGTCCGGTCACCGGGTGCCACCGGTGGTCACTCCGCCTTCTTGCGCCCCCGTCCGCCGCGCCCCGCCGCCGGCTTGGCGGCGGCCGCGGGCTTCTCCGCGGCGGCCGTCGCCGGGGCGGCCGCCTTCTTCTTGGCGCCGCCGCGGGTGCCACGCCGCGCGGCCTTCTTGGCCGCGGGCTTCTCCGCCACGGCCTCGGCCTCGGCTTCGGCGGCTGCCGCTGCCGGCTCCTGGCGTGGCGCGGGCCGGTGCGGCTCCTCGTTCGGCTCGACCCTGATCATCCCGACGAGCGGGATCTCGGCCGACTTGAGCGACCCCTTCGAGCCGCGGCGGAAGCGCAGCCCGGGCTTCGGCCCGGTGATCGCCGGCGTGCCGATCTCGGCGCCGAGCGGCAGGGCGAGTTCCGCGCCCTCGGGGGGCTCGGTGCCGTTCTCGCGCGGCTCGGGCCGCGGCGCGCGCGACTCGGGCGGCAGCGCGCCGCGGGTCTTCAGCGCCTCGTACCGGTGCGGCATCACCTCGAACTCGCCCTCCGCCACCTGCCGGAGGTCGATCACCTCGGCGTCGTGCGCCTGGCGCAGGAACGCGTCGAAGCGCGGCTGCAGCAGGATGGGGTCGTCGCGGCCGTGCAGGGCCGCCATGCGCAGCCGCACCTCCTCGTGCGGCGCCGGCGGGCGCAGCTCGCCGAGGGCGCGCTTCAGCAGCTCGAAGCCGCGCGCGAGCGTGAGCTCGCCGCGCGTGCCGGGCGTCTCCGCCTCGACGGCGCCTTCCTCGCGCTCGAACCGCTCCCCGCGCTCGCGACCGCGGCCACGCCCGCCGCGCCGCCGGCCGCGACGGCCCTCCTCGCGCGGCTCCGCCGCGGCCTCGGGCTCGGGGCGCGGGGCGGGACGGGCGGCCTCGCGGGCGGGCGCGGCGGCCACGCGGCCGTCGGCGGGGGCCACCTCGTACTGCCCGTTGTCGAGCTTCGTCACGCGGATGAGGCCGCGGTTGCCGGCCTCGGTGACGAACTTGCTGAAGCGGTTGAAGCCGGCGTTGCGCTCGTCGAAGTTCGGGTCGAGCTGCTGCATCACCTGCTTCAGGCGGTCGGAGCGCATCACGTCGCCCTGCCTCGCCATCTGCTCCGCCGCCTCGCGCACCAGCTCCCACGGGTCGCGCTGCACCGACGGGCGGTCGGCCTCGCGCGTGAGGCCGGCGAGGTCGGAGTACGAGTAGTACTCGTCGCAGTTCTGGATGAGCAGGTCGCTCGCCGACTCGCGGATCCCGACGCCGATCACGTACTTCCCGTACTCCTTCAGCTTGATGACGAGCATCGAGAAGTCGGAGTCGCCCGAGAGCAGGATGTAGGTGCCGATCTCGGGGCGGAGGAAGACGAGCTCCATCGCGTCGATCGCGAGCCGGATGTCGGTCGCGTTCTTCTTGATGGAGCCCATGGCGGGCGCGAAGATCAGGTCGATCGAGCTCTCGGAGAGCGGGACGACGTACTGCGGGTAGCGGCGCCAGTCGGCGTAGGCGCGCTGGACGGCGACCTTGCCCTTGATGATGTCGCTGTTGAGGAGGGTCCGCAGTTCCTTCCCGAGGTCCGACTTGATGCCGAGCGTGACGTTGTCGAAGTCGATGAGGAGGGCGGCGTTCGGCGCGTGCGCCGGGGGCTCGACCGAGCGGCCGAGGCGAGCGTGGGCCAGGGTCACGAGTGCACTGTCCGCGCGCCCGACGCGGTCGCTCGCCGTTCCTCCGTCCGGACCCGGTCTGCGGGCGGCAGGATCGGCAGCGACCGTGGCAGCGCGCCAGAGGTCCGTCTGCGTGCGATGTGTGGTGCGCGGCCCCCGTCACTTCGGCGGCGTCCGCTCCGCGGCCTGGACGGGCCCTCGCACCGAGCCTGCGCTGCGGTCGAGGTGCGCCCGGGTCCCGGCGGCCGGGTCGTGGCGCCGGGAAGGCGGTGGACGGCCCCCACGAGGGGCGACGCGGGCGGAAATGTAGGCGGGTGGCTGCGGGGCGGCTAGGGCCTTGGGGGGCGGGGACTTACGTGGTCGCCGTCCCGGCGGCCGCGATGGCGCTCAGCACCCTCGCGCCCGCGAGGCCGTCCCAGCCGTCGGGGCGCCGGCTCGCGCGCGACCCGACGCGGGCAAGCACGTCGCCGACGGCGTCGCGCAGCGCCTCGCGGCTCGGCGGCACGAGGCGGTTGGTCCCCTCGGTCAGCGTCTCCGTCCACTCCGTGGTGGTGCGCGCGGTGAGGCACGGCACGCCGAGCACGGTGGTCTCGGCCTGCAGGCCGCCGGAGTCGGTGAGCACCAGGGCCGCTTCGTCCACGAGCCCGACCAGCTCCAGGTAGCCGAGCGGCTCCAGCAGGCGGATCGGCCGTGCCAGCGCCTCCAGGCCGAACTCGCGGATGCGGTTGCGGGTGCGCGGGTGCACCGGGAAGAGCACCGGCATCCGGGCGGCGAGGTCCGAGAGGGCACCGAGCAGCTCCTCGAGGGTCTCGCGGACGTCCACGTTGCCGGCGCGGTGCAGCGTCGTCACCGCGAACTGCCCGGGCGTCACGCCGAGCCGCGCCGCCATGCCGAGGGCGCGGGCCGGCTCCCGCAGCCGGAGCAGGGTGTCCACCATCACGTTGCCCACGAACGCCACGCGCGACGGCTCCACCCCCTCGCGCGCGAGGTGCGCGTGCGCCCCGCGGCTCGGGGTGAGGCAGAGGTCGGCGACCCGGTCGGTGACGAGGCGGTTGATCTCCTCGGGCATGCTCCGGTCGCCGCTGCGCACGCCGGCCTCCACGTGCGCGATCCGCACGCCGAGCTTCGCGGCGACGAGGGCGCCGGCGAGCGTGGCGTTCACGTCGCCGTACACCACGAGCCAGTCGGGCCGCTCGCGCTCGACCACGGGCTCGAGCTCGATCATGGTGCGGCCGGTGTTCTGGGCGTGGCTGCCGCCGCCGACGCCGAGGTGGTGGTCTGGCCGCGGGAGCGAGAGGTCCTCGAAGAACCGGTCGCTCATGAGGGCGTCGTAGTGCTGGCCCGTGTGCACGAGCACGTGCGCGAAGCGGCGGGGGCCGGGGTCCGCCTGGAGGACCGCCGCCGCCTTCATGAAGTTCGGTCGCGCGCCGACGACGTGCAGCAGGCGCGTCGTCATGCGGGGCGGGACGGGGCGACGCGCGGGAGGTCGAGCGTGAAGGAGAAGCGGGTCCCCTGCCCCGGCTCCGACTCGACGTGCAGCTCGCCGCCGAGCGACTCGACGAGCCGCCGGGTGATGTTGAGGCCCAGGCCGGCGCTCGAGAACGCGTACTCCTTGCGGTCGGAACGGAGGCGGAACGGGTCGAAGAGCGTGAGCATCGCCTGCGGCGGGATGCCGCGGCCGGTGTCCTGCACCCAGAAGTGCACGAAGGTCCCCACCCCGAACGCCGCGCCGACGGTGACGGCGCCGCGCTCGGTGAACTTGATGGCGTTGATGACGAGGTTGAGCAGGATGCGGCTCACCGCGGCCGGCTGCATGAGGCGCAGCTCGTCGCCGGCCGGCGCCTGCACCTCGAGCACGAGGCCCTTCTCCTCGATCATCGGGGCCACGATGTCGCGGACCGACTCGAAGAGCTCGGTCACGGGCGCGGGGGCCGGCGCGGTCTCGATGAGCCCGGCGCCGCTGCGCGCCAGCTCGATCACGTCGCTCGCGACGGAGCTGAGCGCGAAGGCGGCGCTGTAGATCAGGCCGAGCTGGCGCTCCTGCTCCGGCGTGACCGGGCCGCTGCGCCCCCGCTTCATCGTCTCCGCGAGGAAGAGGATCGCGGTGAGCGGCGCGCGGAGGTCGTGCGCCACCTCGACGACGAGGTCGGGTCCCTCGGGCCAGTCGAGCCAGTTGCGGCGCTGGCTCGACTCGGGCTCGAGCCGCTCGGCGACGTAGTCCACCACCCGGAGCACGTGCAGCAGCCGCGCGGTGTCGGGGAGCGGGGAGAGGCGCGAGACCTCGTCGAGGAAGGTGCTGCGGATCAGGCCCACCAGGCGGCGGCCGAGCGTGGTGCCGCGCGCGGTGCCGAGCCACGGCTCGCGCCCGGCGAGCACGTTGCGGATGGCGAGGTACACGCGGGAGAGCTGGGCCGACGCCTCGAGGCGCGAGGCCTCGTGCTCCAGCCGGCTGTTCCATTCCTCCTCGACCCGGCGCACGCCCTGCTCGAGGGCGTCGAGCAGGCGTCCGTCCAGGCGCTCCTCCGCGATCGCGACGGCCAGCTCGGCCGTGGTCCCCAGCAGGTCCCTACTCGACATCGTGCAGCGGCTCCTCGCCCCGGAGCTCGTGCTTGTCCATCAGGCGGTAGAGCGTCGTGCGGTCCACGCCGGCGAGGCGGGCCGCCTTCGACATGTTCCCGTTCGCGCGCTCGACGAGGCGTTGCAGGTAGCGCTTCTCGAAGTCGGCGATCACGCGGTCCTTCGCGACGTGGAACGGCTCGTCGCCGAAGACCTGCAGGACCGGACGCGGCGCGGCCGACCCCTCGTCGCCGGGGCCGACGGCGACGTCGGCGGGCTGGATCTCCTGGCCCGGCTCGGCCAGCACGGCGAGCTGCTCGATCATGTTCTGCAGCTCGCGCACGTTGCCGCGCCACGGGAGCGACTGGAGCAGCGCGAGCGCGCCGGGCGAGAGGCGCGGCGCCGGCTCGCCGGGCTGGCGGTGCCGCTGCCAGTAGTGGAGCAGGAAATGGTTCGCGAGCGGCTCGATGTCCTGCGGCCGCTCGCGGAGCGGCGGGAGCACGATCGGGACGACGCGGAGCCGGTAGTAGACGTCGCTGCGCAGCACCCCGTCGCGCACCGCCTGCTGCGGGTCGCGGTTGGTGGCCGAGATGAAGCGCACGTTCACCGTGGCGTCGGGCACCTCGCTGCCCACGCGGCGGACGACGCCGTCCTGCAGCACGCGCAGGAGCTTCGCCTGCAGCGGCAGCGACATCTCGGTGAGCTCGTCGAGGAAGAGCGTGCCGCCGTCGGCGACCTCGAGGAGCCCGCGCTTGTCGCGGTCGGCGCCGGTGAAGGCGCCCTTGCGGTGGCCGAAGAGTTCCGACTCGAGGAGCGGCTCGGGGAGCGCGGCGCAGTTGATCGGCACGAGCACCCGGTTGGCGCGGCGGCTCAGCTGGTGGATGAACTGCGCGATCACCTCCTTGCCGGTGCCGGTCTCGCCGGAGATCATCACCGACGCGTCGGTCGCCGCGACCTTGCGCGCGAGGGTCACCGCCTCGCGGAAGCGCTCGGAGACGCCGATGAGCGGCATCTCGGCCGAGTGGCCGTGCTGGCGCATCAGCGTGACCTTCTCGCCCTGCTGCTCGCGCGCGGCGAGCACGGCGTGGGAGGCGCGGCCGATGAGCACCTGCAGGTGCGTGGCCGAGAACGGCTTCGGCAGGTAGTCCCAGGCCCCCGCGCGGACCGCCTCGATGCTGCTCGAGACGGACGGGTTCCCGGTCATCGTGATGACGATGGTGCCGCGGTTCGCCTCGAGCGCGGCGCGCAGGATGTCGATCCCCGACACCTGCGACATGTAGAGGTCGCAGAGGATGATGTCGAAGCGGCGGCGGCGGACCACCTCGAGCGCCTCCTCGCCGCGGCCGATCGTCTCGACCGTGTAGCCCTCCATCTGGAGGACCGAGGCGCAGCTCTCGCGCAGGGTGCGCTCGTCGTCGATGACGAGCAGGCGGATGCCGCTGCGCTGTTCACGCGGGACCGAGAAGGCGTCGCCGCTCGTGTCGGCCGGGGCGTGGCCTGCGTTCGCCGTTCCGGTCATGGGCGAGGATCTCCCTGCTGGCGTCTCCGGCGCCTGTGGCGAGCACGGCACACCGGGTGCGGCCCTGACGCCGCCGCAGCCCCGTTCGTCGCGGCGGGGGAACCGGCGACGCATGGGACAAGAACACGGTGCGCAGCCGCCGTCAAGGGCAAAACGTGTACCGCGCGCCACAGGCATGGCGGGAGGGCTACAGGGCGGATGGTTGCCTGGCGCTGAAACCGGGAGATCGCCCGGGGTGTCGTGCCTGGAGGCGTCCGGGCACGACGGCGCCTCCCGGGCACCCTCCTTGCTCGGAACTGTGTGACGTCCCAATACTTTGACAGTTCCTCGACGCTGGGGCCCGCCTCACTCGATGTCCGACGCTCAGCTTCCCGTTCCCGTGTCCGCCGGCGATCGTGGCATCCCCGTCCCCGCGGGCTATCCTCGGTACACGCCGACGTTCGGCGATGAGGGCGAGGGCAGCGGGCTCAATCTCCAGCGGTTGCTGTCTGCGCTTCGCCGGCACCTGTGGCTGGTTGCGGTGGTCACGATCCTCGCGACCGCGGCCGGGGTGCTCGTCGCCCGATTCATTCCGCCGACCTACACCGTCCGCGCCACCGTCTGGGTGGAGCGGGACGAGGGGGAGCGCGGGCCGATCCGGACTTCGCAGCTGCTCGCGTCGCGCTCGTGGCTCGAGCTGCTGGCCTCCTACTCGGTGCTCGACAGCGTCGTGGAGAAGGAGCGGCTGTACCTCGAGTACCCGAACCGCGCGGACTCCGCGCTGTTCGCCGGCTTCTCGATCGACTCCACGCTCGTTCCCGGGCGCTATCACCTCAAGGCCGGCGCGTCGGCGGGCCAGTACGTGCTCGAGCGCGAGCCCGACCAGGTCGTCGAGTCGGTCCAGGCTGGCGACTCGATCGGCCGCAGCGTCGGCTTCCGCTGGCGGCCGTCGGCGGCGGCGCTGACCTCGGTCGGCGATGTCCGCTTCGACGTCCTGGTGCCGCGCCAGGCCTCCGACCGCCTCAAGCGCGACGGGCTCCGCCTGGACATGCAGGAGAACAGCAACTTCATGCGGGTGGGCTACACGTCGGGCGATCCGGTGCGGGGCGCCCGCGTGCTCAACACGCTCCTGGACAAGTTCGTGGCCCAGGCCGCCGACCTGAAGAGCTACAAGCTGACGGAGAGCTCGAAGGCGCTCGAGGAGCAGTTGCAGACCGTCGGCACGCAGCTGCGGCAGGCGGAACAGGAGCTCGAGGCCTACCGGACCCGCATCATCACGCTGCCGGGCGAGGGCGTCCCCGTGTCGTCCGGCGTCCAGCAGACGCAGCCGCAGGTGCTGACGCAGTACTTCGGCGAGAAGCTCGAGCTCGAGCGGCTGCGCCGCGAGCGCGAGGAGGTCGAGCGCGCGGTGGCACTCACGGGCCGGAGCGACTTCTCGCCCGACGCGCTCCTCACGGTGGACGCGGTGCGGCAGGCGCCCGAGCTGAATCGCACGCTGAACGACCTCACGGCGGCCGAGGCCGAGCTGCGCGACCTCCGCGTCAAGTACACCGACCGCGCGCAGCCGGTGCAGCAGCAGCTCGAGCGCATCGATTCGCTGCGCCAGCTGGTGCCGCGCACGGCGCAGGCGCTGCTCGGCACGCTGCGGGCGCGGGAGCAGGCGCTCGACCAGAAGATCAGCGCCGCGACGCGCGAGCTGCAGAACATCCCGTCGCGCACGATCACGGAGCAGCGGCTGCAGCGCAATGTCATCACGCTGGCGGAGATCTTCGCCCAGGTGCAGGCACGATTCCAGGCGGCACGGCTCGCCGAGGCCAGCTCGATCCCGGACGTGCGGGTGCTCGACCGCGCCGTGGCGCCCGACAGCCCGGACAAGCAGCTGGGGCCCATGATCATCGGAGGGGCCTTCCTCGGCGGGCTGGGGCTCGCCGTGGTGCTCGTGTTCCTGCTGGACCGGTTCGACCGTCGCCTGCGCTACCCGGACCAGGTGGACCAGGACATGGGGCTCGTCATCCTCGGTGCGGTGCCGAGCGTGAAGTCGCCGAAGCGGATGGATGCCGAGTCGGAGGAGGCGGCGCAGGTGGTCGAGGCGTTCCGCGCGATCCGCATGGCGGTGCTCCATTCGGTGCACGACCGGAGGCCGACCATGCTCGTCATCACGAGCCCGGGCCCGGGCGACGGCAAGTCGTTCGTGGCGTCCAACCTCGCGCTCTCGTTCGCCGAGGCCGGGCAGCGCACCCTGCTCGTCGACGGCGACATCCGCCGGGGCGCCCTGCACCATCTCTTCTCCGTGCAGGGACGGCCGGGCCTCGTGGACGTGCTCGCGGGCGACTGCCCCCTCGCCGACGCGGTCCGGGCGACGCACCACGAGCGGCTGAGCCTCCTGCCGGGCGGCACCCGCGACCGTCGCGCGCCCGAGCTCCTGCAGTCGCCGGCGATGGAGGCGCTGATGGCGGCGGCACGCCTGCAGTTCGACGCGATCGTCATCGACAGCGCACCGCTTGGTGCGGGCGTGGATGCGTCGGTGCTCGCGGTCCACGCGGCCAACCTGGTGCTCGTGCTCCGGTCGGGCGAGACCGACCGCACCTTCGCGGAGGCCAAGCTCAAGGAACTCGACCGGCTGCCGATCCGCGTGCTGGGCGCCGTCATCAACGACGTGAGCCTCAAGGAGCGCCACTACGCGTACTACTCGTACGTGTACGGCTACTCGCTCGACGAGGAGGAGGCGTCGCCGCGACGGCTTCGCGGGGCGAGCACGGGCGCGAGCTGACATCTGCCTCGAGGGGCGCGGAGGCGACGAGGGCCCGGCGGGGACTCCACCGGGCCCTCGTCGCGTCCACCGACGGGGGGCGGATCAGCTCACGGCCACCCCGCCCAGGGCGACGACACCCGCCCCCGTGCCGCCCTGACGGGCCTCCTCGAGCGCCTCCCGGGCGCGCTGCAGCAGGGCGCGCAGGTCGCCGTCCGCGAGCTGCCCGGCGGCCGAGGCGGCATGGCCCGCGCAGACGGCCAGCGTCCGCCCGCCCGCCTGCGCGTCGCTCCATCGCGCCTGCATCGCGCCGAGGAGCCGGTCCATCATCTGCCGCGCGCCGTGCGCACCCGTGCGCGGCGCGACGACGGTGAACTGCGCCGGGCCGGTCCGGGCGATCGTGTCGGAACTCCGCCCCACCCGGCGCAGCAGCACGCCGAGGCGATCGATGACCGGCGACGGGATGCCCGCGTCCTCGGCCTCGAGGACCGCGCAGGCGACGGGCGACGCCGCCCCGGGCAGTCCGGCCACGAGCTCGTGCAGGCGGCGCTCGAGCCCCCGCTCGTTGAAGAGGCCGCTGCCGGCGTCGAGCAGGGACGGGTCGCTGGCGGCGAGCGCTGCCCGCCGTGCCGCCACGAAGTTCCGCAGCCGCAGCACGAGCATCTCGGCGTCGGTCGGCAGCGTGACGTGATCCCACGCCCCCGCGGCCAGCGCCTCGAGGCGCTCGCTCCGCCGCGCCGGGACGGACGTCATCACGAGAATCGGCGTCACCGGCGGGAACCGGGGGTGCAGGCGCAAGTCGCGCACGACGTCGAGGGCGGGCATGTCCGGGAGCGGCGCGCTCACGAGCACCACATCCGGCCGGAGCGCGAGCGCGCGCTGCCGTGTCTGCACGCCGGTGAACGCCCGCTCCACGGTGGCGCCGAGCGGGCCGAGCACGGACTCCAGCGACCGGCTGGACCATTCGTCGTCGCCGGCGAGCAGGAGCATCGGCGGGGCACCGCCCCAGGCAGGAAACGCCATCGCAAGAGATCTCGGGGGAGAGGGTCCTTGGGTCGAGCGCAAGTTCCGTGCGTCCGTGACATGGCCGGGTGAGGCGGATCGTCCCAAGTGATGTCGAGAATCCGGGAGCCCGGTCGTGCGTGCCGCCGTGGTGCAACCGCTCCCACGAGGAAACCCCAGTGTGGTGGCTACGCAACGGCGTGTGCCGCCCCGCAAGCGCGCGGACGGCGATCGGCGGTCGACCTGGTCTCGGCGCAGGATCGCAAGCCTCTGCGCATCAACGACTTGGGGATATCGCACGACTGCCGCGCGCCATGCCGTCCACTGGGTACGGTGCGGCCCCATCCTTGAACTTGCGATCCGACACATGATGACACGCCCATTTCAGTCTGCGATCCGCCGATTCTCCCGGCTCGTCGGTATCTGCGGGTTCGTTCTGGCGGCCGTCGGCGGAACGCTGGAGGCACAGCAGGCAGCGGTGCCGGCCTATCGGCGCGCACTCGCCACGCGCGCCGATCTGGAAGCCACCGCGGCCGATCTCGAGCGCCGGGGCGACGCCGATTCTCGCTGGGCTGCCGGCGAGGTGCGCAAGCGCCTCACCGACGGGGACTTCCGGCAGGGGGACCGGATCATCCTCCGGGTCGACGTGGATACCGCGCTCTCGGACACGTTCACCGTTCGCGCCGGTGCGCAGCTCGAGCTGCCGCAGGTCGCCCCCCTGCCGCTCAGGGGCGTGCTCCGCTCGGAACTCGAGCAGGTCGTGCGTCAGCACCTGATGCAGTACTTCCGCAGCGCGACCATCACGGCGACGCCACTCATCCGCTTCGGCGTGCTCGGCGCCGTGGGGCGACCCGGGTACTACTACATGCCCGCTGACATCGTGGTGAATGACGCCTTCATGATCGCTGGGGGCCTGGTCGCGGATGCCCGCATCGACAAGAGCACCTTCCGGCGCGGGACCGAGGAGTTCAAGAACAAGGAGGCCGCGCGCAAGGCGCTCGCCAGCGGGAAGTCGCTGGACGAGCTGAACATCCAGAGTGGCGACGAGATCCGCGTGGCGACCGGCGGCGCCAACCAGACGTTCACTTACGTGGCCATCATCACCGGCGTGGTGACCTCGATCGCCGTTCTCGCGACGACGGTCTTCTGATGTCCGTCTCGATGCCGCCCGTCCGCGGGATGACCGCCGCCGAGGCTCGCAGCTTGCCTGACGGCCGCCAGCCGCGACATCCACAGCCTGGCGAGCCGTGGCACCGACGCGTCGCGAACGTGGGTCTCGCCGCGCTGGGGATCGTGCTCACCTTGCCGCTCTGGATGGTCATCGCGGCGCTCGTGAAGCTGACGTCGCGCGGCCCGGTGTTCTACACCCAGGTCCGCGTGGGCCTCGACCGGCGCGGCGCAACCGGTGGGAGCGCCGCCGATCGCGGCCGGCGCCGCGTCCGGAACGTCGGCGGCCGGCCCTTCACGATCTACAAGTTCCGCACGATGCAGGTGGACGCGGAGACGCGCACCGGCGCCGTCTGGGCGACGTCGAACGACCCGCGCGTCACCAGCGTCGGCCGCTTCCTGCGCGCCTCCCGGCTCGACGAGCTTCCGCAGCTCCTCAACGTGCTCAAGGGCGACATGAACATCGTCGGCCCGCGCCCGGAGCGGCCGAGCATCTTCGCGGAGCTGCGCGAGCAGATTCCGCACTATCCGCTGCGGCAGCGGGCAAAGCCGGGCATCACGGGCCTCGCGCAGATCAGCCAGGCCTACGACAGCTCGGTGGACGACGTGCGGCGCAAGGTCGGCTTCGACCTCCAGTACATCCGGCGCGCCAGCCTGCGACATGATCTCGCGATCATGCTGCGCACGATCCCGGTCATGCTGTTCCGCAAGAGCGGCTGGTAGGCGGGCGTCGCGACGTTCGAGGTCATCGCGGCCCGGTCCCCTGCACGGGGAGCCGGGCCGCTCCGCGTTCCGCACCGAGCCGGTCAGACGGACCGGCGCGTCGGCTCCCAGGCGGCCTGCCGATGCCCCGACAGCGCCTTGAGCCACGCCTCGACCCCAGCCACGCACGCGGCGGCGGCGAACGCGGCGAGACGCAGCAGGCCCGGCGCGCGCCG